>JAEAME010000474.1_pt1 | contig 41195 bp, 30 predicted proteins | sample 8958731 | NCBI WGS metagenome assembly JAEAME01 (sample SAMN16933194, study PRJNA681113) | bioreactor sludge metagenome | isolation source: anerobic bioreactor sludge (Control) | place: India:Bengaluru | collected 2018-10-24
CGAAATAGAGCTGGTCAAGCTGTTTGCAACTTCGCGCCCCACGGTTGCGCGAGCCTTGCGCGATCTCCAGAAGTTGGGGCTGGTGGAGCGAAAAGTCGGTTCGGGCACGTACGTGCGCAGAAGCCGGAAACCGTTTGATTCGTGGCGTTTCGGGCTGTTGATTCCAGGGCTCGGGAGCACTGAAATTTTTGAGCCGATCTGCGGCCAGCTGGCGCGTCTGGCTCAGAGGCAGCATCATACGCTTCTCTGGGGCGATTTTGGAGACAAGCGAAGCGAGGCTGGTCCGGAACTGATCGAGCAAGTCTGCAATAGCTATATCCGGCAGACGGTGGCGGGAGTCTTTTTCGCCCCACTGGAACTGACTCAAGACAAGGACCGGATCAATCAATCCGTCATTAACGCATTGGAAGCCGCGGGAATTCCCATTGTCCTGCTGGACAGGGATATCGTGGCCTTCCCGCAGCGGAGCCGTTTCGACCTTGTCGGCATCGACAATCGGCGCGCGGGTTTCCTGATTGCGGACCACCTGATACGGCTTGGATGCGGGAGAATCGACTTCCTGGCCCGGCCGGACTCAGCGCCAACCGTGATGCTGCGCATCGCCGGATACCGGGAGGCTTTGCTGAGCAGCGGCATGACGCCCGATCCGCGATGGATTCACAGCGGTGAGCCTGCGGATGAGAAATTTGTTCAGCGGATCGTCGCCGACGGGGCGACGGCCATCATTTGCGCCAACGATCTGACCGCTGCGAATCTGATGCGCACTCTGAACACGCTGGGCTGCCCCGTCCCGCAGAAAGTGCGTGTCGTCGGCTTCGACGACGTCCGGTATGCGGAATTGTTGCGCCCTGCTCTCACGACGATTCACCAGCCATGCGTGGACATCGGCACCATTGCGATGCAGGTAATGATGGAGCGCATAGAGAATCCGACGTTTCCTCCCCGCGACATTCTCGCTCAACCGACCCTAATTGTGCGCCAGTCCTGCGGAGCCTGATCGGGGCGTTCGCAATTAAAGGAAACATATGCCAACTGGAAAATATCCGCACCTGTTTCAATCCATCCAGGTTGGGAAGCTGACTCTGAAGAATCGCATCACGAATGCGCCGACTTACAACTTCCTGGCTTCCTATGACAACCACGTTACCAGAGAGATGATCGAATTCTCCAAACCCGTCGGCCGGGGCGGCGCGGCGACCGTTACGCTGGGCAGCGGATTTATCAACAGAACATTGCCTCCGGCTGCGCGCCACATTGTGGGTCTGAATGACGAATGGATCGTTGCCTACCTATCGGAGTGGTGCGAAGCCGTGAAACGCCACGGAGCCAAAGCCTGTGTGGAACTGGTGCCCATCGCGTCCTATTTCGGCACTCACGAAGTCGAGAGTTCCGTGGGAATTCCAATGGAGATCGATTGCAATCTCCTATCTGCGGAAGAGCTTCGGTGTTTTATCGAGGACTATGCGAAGGCGGCGCGCAATGTACTGAGGGCCGAAGGGGATATGGTTCTGGTCCACGGGGCGCATTGCCAATTGCCCGCCCTTTTGTTTTCGAAAGCGTTTAACCGGCGGACGGATCAATATGGCCCTCAGACTTTTGAAAACCGATGCCGCTTTGCCGTGGAAATCCTGGATGCGATTCGTGCAGAGGTCGGAGACAGACTGGCAATCGAGTACCGCATCAGCGCGATCGACATGGTTCCGGGATCGCCGGACATCCGGGAAGTGATCGAGTTTGCAAAGGTCATTCAAGACAGGATCGACCTGCTGCATGTTTCCCGCGGCAATCTGGCCATCAATAAGCTGACTCCTTTCATTTTCCCCCCGCCCTATATGGATCATGGGATCAATATCGAATATGCGGCTCAATTCAAAAAGGCTCTGCACATTCCGGTCAGCGTCGTCGGCGCCGTCAGTCTCGAACAGGCGGAAGAGGCAATCGCCTCGGGCAAGGCGGACATGGTCGCTCTCTGCCGCCAGCTCATCGCGGATCCGGAAACCGCCGTCAAATTGGAGCGGGGCCTCGAAGACGATGTCCGCCCGTGTCTGCGGTGCAACACATGCATCAGCAGAAGCCATTTCGGGTCGAAACCTCCCAGATGTGCCGTGAATCCTCTAGCCGGGCGAGAATTGGATTATGCGTACTGTCCGGCTCCGGGAAGAAATAAAAAGGTCGTCGTCGTGGGCGGCGGACCCGCGGGCCTGGAGGCCGCCAGGACTCTCGCTATGCGAGGCCATCGTGTGGTTCTATACGAAAAATCTCCCCAACTGGGAGGTCTTCTTGTCAAAGCCGCAAAATATCCGTTCAAAACCGACCTGAAAAAATATCTTGAATGGTCGATTCGCGCGGTTCGCCGCAACGAAAACATCCGCCTCAAAATCGGCGCCGAAGCGACGCCGGAGCTTATCGCCGAAGAAAATGCGGATGCCCTGATTCTGGCCATCGGGGGGGTGCCTGTCATTCCCAGACTGACATTTCAGGACGAGTCAAAAGTCGTTTGGGCCGGAGATGTAGACAATGACAATACGCGGATAGGGAACAACGTGCTGATTGCCGGCGCAGGCCTGACGGGCTGCGAAACGGCATTGAGATTTCTGCAATCAGGCAGGAAAGTAACACTGATTGATGCCCTGCCCCGGGAAGAACTCGGCGCAGGCTCTTCGCCGATAAACGCATACGCCCTCTTCAATATCCTCGCGGAATACGGCCTTGATTTGAGAACGCAGACCAAGCTGATGGATGTTACAAAGGATCACGCAATAGTTATCAAGGACGGCAGGCAGGAAGCCCTGGATTTCGATACCGTCGTCCTTTCGTTGGGAACCCGGGTGGACGTGAAATCGCTCAACCGTCTGGAATCCTCCGTTGCCGAGTGCTATGTCGTCGGAAACTGCAACGGAAAATCAAATACGGTATGGAACGCCACAACCAGCGCTTTTGACGCCGCCATGGCCGTATAAATCCCGATTACGAAATCGGCTTTCCTTCAATGATGCGGCAGCTTGCTGCCGCTTTATGAGTTCCCAGTTTTCAGTTCCCAGTTATTCTGCCTCTAAAAACTGTGAGCTGGAGACTCTGAACTCGAAAGCGGCAGCAAGCTGCCGCATGAAACCAGGATCCGGAGTTACCGCATTTCCAGCACGACAACCGATTTTGGCGGAATGCTCACGATCACTTGATCATTCCGGATCTTGTATCCGCTGAATGGCGCCGGTTGGATCACCTTCGGACTGTCAAAAGTGTTCATGGCATTCATCGTTGCAGCCGTAAGCACTTCTCCTGAAACATTCTTTGCAGCAGAGCCCGCAACTTTCATCGCAATCTCCGCGGCGCGATTCGGATTGAGATTGACAATGGACAGATGCAGAATCCCATTACTATCGCGTGAAGCCGAAGCGCTCAGGGAGGGTACCGAAGCATTGTCCAGCGCATACTCCGGTGCCGTAAGGTCGAGCGGAATCAATGTTGCTCCCTGATGGACCTTGTACATCCTGAAGACATGGTAAGTCGGCGTCAGCAGCATCTTCTCCCTGTCGGTAAGCACCATGGCCTGAAGCACATTCACCATCTGCGCGATGTTCGCCATCCTCACCCGGTCGGAGTGATTGTTGAAGATGTTGAGGTTGATGCCTGCAACGACCGCGTCTCGCAGCGTATTCTGCTGGTATAGCGCGCCCAGGTTTTTGCCGGGCTCGGCGTCGTACCAGGTACCCCACTCATCCACCATCAGCCCCACGCGCTTTTGCGGATCATACTTGTCCATGATCGCGCTGTGCTTCTGGATAAACTCCTCGATTCGCAACGTACGGACAAGCGTCGAATGCCATTCCTTTTCTCCGAAAGATGTGGCCGATCCCTTGCGTCCCCAGTTGCCGGTCGGCAGCGTGTAGTAATGCAGAGACAGACCTTGCATGTAGCGCGCCGCCTGCGCCATCAGCACTTCCGTCCACGCGTAATTCGCGTCGCTGGGTCCGACCGCCAGCTTTTGAATACGATTTCCGGAATGGTTCTTTATGAACGCGGCATAACGCCGGTACTCGTCGGCGTAATGCTCCGGACGCATTTCGCCGCCGCAGCCCCAGCTCTCGTTGCCTACGGCGAAGTAGGGAACCTTCCAGGGCTTGTCGCGCCCGTTCTGCCGGCGCAGCGTGGCCAGAGTGGAATCGGAATCCGACGTCATGTACTCGATCCATTCCATCATCTCCTGCGGCGACCCGCTGCCCAAGTTGCCGTTGATGTAAGGTTCGGCCCCCAGCATCTCGCAAAGGTCCATGAATTCGTGCGTGCCGAAGGCATTGGTGTCGACGCCGCCCCAGCTTGCGTTGGGGCGCTTCGGGCGCTGGTTGCGGAGACCGATGCCGTCTTTCCAGTGATACTCGTCGGCGAAACAGCCGCCCGGCCAGCGCAAAACGGGGATGCGCAATTCCTTTAGAGCGCCGACCACGTCGTTGCGAAGACCCCGCGTATTCGGGATCGGCGAATCTTCGCCCACCCAGAGACCCTCGTAGATCAGGCGGCCAAGGTGCTCGGCGAAATGCCCGTAAATATTTGGATTGATGATGCCTTTGGGCTGATCGGAGTGAATCAGCAGAGTGGCCCTGTCCGGTTCGGGATTTTGCGCCAGAGCAAAATAAGAGATGATCGACATTAGCGAAATCAGCGTCAATGCTGCCAGACAAAATGTCCATCCGCCATTTGGAAACACCTTTCGCCTATGCATGATCCTTTTCTCCTTTCGACGCATCCGGGATTTTCCTGCGAGAGTCTATCTTACACATTACGTCGAATTCATAAATGCTTTTGAACCGAAGAATATCGAAATAGCTTCTGCATTCTGCCTTCGATATTCGATATTCGCTTTAATAATGATGCTATTGCGCCTTCCTGGCCCCTTCGATCAGATCCAGAAGGCCGTTTACGATGGCACTCTCCGCGTAGCCCGGCTTGCATCGCGACGATAGGACCTCAAAGGTCTGGTAGCCGAACGCCGCATCATTCGGGATATATCCGGAATTGGCGCTTCCGTTCGCCATCGACACAAAGATGGATCTGCCGACAGGGGACTCCCTCTTGAACCTCTGGGCGATCAAGTTGAAGACTTCCGCATTGCCTCCCGCGATGGCAATGTCGTCGATCATCAGGAGGCTTAAACGCAGCTGGACATCGGGTCCGTCCGCATATTTCGCTTCGATCCCTGCGCGCCCCTGGTCCAGCCTGTTGCGGCCGGGGAAGCTGGCCGTCTTCTGAGCCGCGAAGATTCTGCCGCCGGCGGACGCACGGGTCATCTCACGCATCACGCGCTTGACTTCCTCGCCCAAAAATTGACCCATGGAAAGAATCATCTGCTTTTGCTGGTCCAGCAGTTTCTTGACAGCAGGGTCTTTCTTGTTCAGGCCCTGTCCGCCCGGAGGCATGGCATTGCTGATGTCCTGGCCGCGCGCCGCGTAGTCCTTGATGCGTATGTCGCGCAGATCGAATGTCTGCTGGAAATAGATCGGATTCTGGTCGCCCTGCGCTCCTGTGGAGAAAACCGCCACGATCCTGTCGTCGAAGGAGTCCTCGATGTACCGGGAGGCCGCGCCGGGGTAATCGCCGCTGAGCATGTCGGTGTTGCCCGTGACCACCGCGTGGCAGGCGTAGTTGTAATAGACCGCGATCGGCTCGCCATCGGCCGATTCGAACTTGATCACTGCGACGGTCTTGTCCGACGGACCGTCGTAGTTGGGGCCTTCCCACCACTTATTGGTTTTGCGGTCGATGATGTTGCGGTTGACGTTTACGTAGGAAACGCCCGTCCCGTAAGCGATGCGCGCAGGCCGGAGCTTTTCCCTGGCTGCCTTTATGGCGTTGAATATCTGGTCGGCGGTTCCCCCGAACGCGCTGTGGGTGTGCGTCGGATTCATGATCAGATTTTGCGCGGGGATCCCCAATTCTTTCTCGATTCTCTGAGACACAGTCTTCCACGCCTGTTCCCCGAGCATGCCGGTATCCGCGGAAACCAGCGCCGCGCTGGCGGTTCCGTTATCGATCACGATCGCCCGGGCGTAAATGCGGTCGAGGATTCCCTCCATGTTTTTCGGCAACTGTGCGGGTGTAATGTCGACCCTGGCCGCGCCGGCTTTGAAGGGAAATGCGGTGTTTTGGGCATAGCCGCCGCGCGGAACCATAGCAATCAGAATCCCGGTCAGGATTGGAATAGCGGTACTGAATTTCATTTCCGGAGTCCTTTCTTAGCAATGTCGAACCGATATTGCAGATTCAGAATATCGAATGTCGAATATCGAACCGCAGAAACCAGAAGTGCATTTCGAAATTCGATATTCATTATTCGGTATTCTGCGGTTTTTGCGACTCGGCTGTTTTGTATTCACTGGAGTCTAATCTGGCCAGGCGCTCTCCGGCAGGATTGTATATCCAGTTGAGGAGCAATCCCGCAAACATAAGCGCCGCGAATATCGTCGCGAGAACAAAGCCATACTTGGGGTGGCCGAACGCGTCGCTGACGGCGCCCATAGCCAGGGGGCCCAAAGCGGCGGCGGCGCAGGTGAAAAACAGGATAACACCGGCAACAGCGCCATGCTCCGTTTTCGGAAAGCAGCTGATGCCTTTCGAATTAAGGGTTGGATAGATCATGGACATGAAGAGTCCCGACAATGGCAGGAGCCATACGACATAGGACAGGCCGCCCGCGACGGCTCCGGCGAAACAGACCAGGATGGCCAGGCTGAAAAGCGCCATAACGGAGGTCCAGCTGTATCGTGCGAGCACCCACGCTCCCATGAAGCGGCCAACGGCGCGCAGCACGAAAAACACGGAGATGGCGTACGCAGCCATAAAGGCGAACGAGCCCGAATAGCCCTCCAGAAGCGTCGGCATCCAGACATACACCGCGCACTCCGCCGCGACATAGAGGAATATGCCCAGAGAAAAACCCAGCGCGTACGGATTTTTCATCATTCTCATCGTTCGCTTGAGGTCGATCGGCTCGTCCGCGGACCTCACCGTCTTCGGGTATTTCACCAGGAGCGCTGTCGCGATCAGCAGGACGCAGATTGTTCCCGCGATCACGTACAGCCATTTCCACGAAAAGCCTCCGGACAGAAGTCGCGCCACGATTGCCGGTCCGATGATCGCCCCAACCCCGAAGAAACCTTCGACGGTATTCATGGTGGTTGTGTGTTCCGACGTGGAAAGCGAAATATCGCCGACCAGCGCCAGCGCGCCCGTCTTGAATATTCCGATCGCGGCGCCTGAAACGACCAGAAGAATCAGGAAAAACGGGAAGGAGTTGCCGGCCGCAAAAAGGTAGGAGTTGAGGGCGAAAAGGACGAGCCCAAGTATGATGGTCCTCTTCCGGCCGAGTTTATCCGCCAGATACCCGAGAAAAATCGCCGCGAGCGCGATTGCCGCCATATTGGCATAGTGGAAAGCCCCGGCTGCCGCCATGCTCAGGTGGAATTCCTTGATGACCTCGGGAATGATGAGGCCTACCGAATCCGTGGTCATTGCAAACATCATGAACATCAGAAACGTGAGCCATTTGATGGCGGTCAGATTGTGTTTTGGGGAGGCCGATACGTTCATTTTAGTGTCCATATCAGTGATGACGGCCCTGAAAAGCCAACCTCACTTGTGTAAATGCCGCATGTTTTTTGCTTCCAATACCGGCCGCGGCAGCGGACCTGATTGTAGCCCGGCTTTTCAAGGCCGGGTTCGCACGAAATCCCGGGAGCGCGTCGCTGGCCGAGACGGTATGTTTATCGTCTCCCGAATCCGGGCCTTGAAAGGCCCGGCTACAATCATATGGCCGCTCTGCGGCCCGCTTCAGAATCCTAATCCCGGCAAAAAGCATGCGGCACTGGCCGAGACGGCGGCGGTCACGGGGCAGCATCCGAAATACTAATCGGATGAATTCCCGTTCCTGTAATGGAAGCTCCTGGAACAGACAGGTCCACATTGAGTTTTACCCAATGATCATGCAGCACCCACTGCATTTGAATCTGATGTTCCGCCGGAACATTTATCCGGAATTCGCCCGCGAATGCCGGATGCGTGTTCCGGAGCCGTATCAGCTCGATCTGCTTTCGCACCATCGGGCGATCGAGCGCGGCTTCAACCTCGCCGGCGGTGTAATAATGCCGGTTGATGTCGCGCCCTACTTTGGTTCGGGCCAGGAGTTCCATATCGTTGGTTCCTCCCAGCAGGCCGACGTAATAAACCTGGGGAATCCCGGGTGCGAAGAACTGCAGGGCGCGGGCGATCAGGTATTCGGTTTCCCGCCCGCCCAGTGCATCCAGAAAGGTGCAATTCACCTGGTACAAATCCAGATTGTTGGCCGCCGCTCCGGTTGCCTCCCTGCTCTGGCCGCGGCTTCTTTGGTGAACAGTCTCCACGAGATTGTCTATTGCCTCCGGCGACAGAAGCCCCGGGGTGCCGCACGAATCGGCACCCGCATCAATGACACCAATCCCATCGTGCGTGTCCAGGACAGTCACCGCATTGCGCGGGCTTATGGAAAGCCATCGCGCAAGCGGACGCGGATCGCGGCTGAAAAAAGCATGCAGCACCAGTGGAGGCAATGCAAAATCGTACACCCAGTCCACCCTGCGGGCGACCTCGATCTGCTTCAGATAGTGGCTGTGAATCTCGACGAGGACTTCGATGCCCAGTGCGCGGGCTTTCGAAGTCAGTTCGGCAATAAAGTCGAACGTCTCCGGGATCATGAAACAGCTGGTCCCCGGTTTTTTGATCGCATACCCGACCGCATCGAGCCGGATCATTTTAATGCCCGCAGCTTGGAACTGCCGGAGGATTGAATTCAAATACGCTTCCGCCTGAGGGTGGCGGACATCGATATCCACCTGCTCCGGATTGAACGTGGTCCACAGGATCTTTCTCTCCCCTGAGATCAGCGTAACGGGGCTGAAAGGAATAGTGGGGCGCGGGCGATAAATTCCGAGGAGATCCGATTCGCGGGCACCCTGCGGGAAAATCCGGTCGAAAGTGAGAAACATGCCTGCGTATTCCGAGGCCGAGCCCTTCTTCGAAAAATCGAGAAATTGCGGGGATGACGAGGAAACATGGTTCACAATAATGTCGGCAACAAGCTCCACCGTGTCGCTTAAAGCCCGCACGTCTTCCCACGTCCCCACGCGTGGGTCCACTTGAGCGTGATCTATCGGGTCAAATCCGGCATCCGCGCCGTCGATGTGAGTAAAAAAGGGCAAAAGATGCACCCCGCCAAATACTCCGATCAGCGGTCCCTTGAGCAAGCCGTTCAGTTCGCCGAAACCTCCACCAGCCAAGCGATCGACGTACGTAATAAGCTGAACTTGGTTCTTCATGCCCCGCCCTTTAAGCCTGCCGCATTCATTTCTGCATTTCTGGCATTTATGGACACCCATTCACTTCACGGACACCCATTGTGCGTACTGACTTCCTGGACACCCACGGTTTTTCTTCAAAAAACGGACTTATGGTGCCAGAAAAGTGAATATTACATATCCGCAGGCAAATCACTATCATTTAATGATAAGAGCTAACCTTTTTATATCGAATAGATGATCGAACAAAATCCCTCAGCATCCCCTCGGACCGGTAGCCGCTTTTGGTAAATTTTTGGATAACACAGTTAATATTTGTAATTACATATCAATCAATATGTAATGTTTTAATTCTTGACAAATAAATAATCCGAGAAATAGCATGGCGATCCAGTGCGTTTCCGACACCTTATTAATAGGGAGTTCTTTATGCCGCTCCATTTCGGCAAGACTTATTACCCGAAGATTATTGGTTTTGCCATGCCGTTTTTTACCATTTTGAGTAGCCTTGGTTCCTCGCTTACCGGATGGATTCACGACGCCACCCACAGCTATATCCTGGCATGGAAGTACGCAATTCTTGTCCTGACGATCGGGCTCGTTATACTCATTCTTGCCAGTCCGCCCCTGTATCCATCTATCAGGGGGAACGGGGCAATAACGGTAGCAGGCTGAGAGGGCACTAATTCAGAGAAAGGAAGGAAATATGAAAACATCGAGAAGAAACTTCCTTAAAACGGCCGCAACAGGAGTGGGCTCCGCTGCCTTGGGGGGCATTGTTGCAGCGGAAGCAGGGGTGACTCAATCCGGTCAGATCAAAAAGTGGGACCTGGAAGCCGGAGTCGTCGTTCTCGGCATCGGGGCGGCCGGTCTCATGACCGCGATTACCGCTTGCGACAAGGGAGCCGATGTTCTGATCCTGGAGAAAGCGCCGGAGGCTCATGCCGGCGGAAATACGCGGGTCAGTGGTCAGGGATACTGGTGCCCTTCCGATTCGAACAAAGCCATCGAGTATCAGAAGGCAATAAGCAACGGCTTTCCGATCCCGGACGATGTCGCGCAGGTCTTCCACGAGCACTCGATCCATGTGACCGACTGGCTTACAAAAATGGGCGCCGATATGCGGACGATTCCGACGGCAGGAGAATATCCGGAATTTCCGGGCGGGGCAGGGCAGGTATGCTGGTCCACGAAGGGCAACGGGTATCAGCGTTTGTGGCTGTTGCTGATGGAGAACGCTTTCAAAAAAAGAAAAATCAGGGTCCTGTACGAAACGCCCGCCTTGGAACTGATTCGAGACGTGAAAACCGGGGAGGTCCGCGGCTTGATCGCGGAAAGCAAAGGCAAAAAGCTATATGTCAGGGCAAAGAAGGCAGTGGCTCTCTGCACCGGAGGTTTTGAAAACAACCAGGAAATGATCCGCGATTACCTCGGGATGCCCTGCGGATATCCCAAGGGAAGCCCCTACAACACCGGCGACGGAATTCGGATGGCAATGGCGATCGGCGCGGACCTCTGGCACATGGATAATCAGGCCGGCCCCGACTTTAATTTCAGGATCCCTGGCAAGGATTGGGCCTTCGGCTACAACTTTTCTCCTCCGGGTAACGGCTGGATCTGGATAGCCAAGGATGCCACCAGGTTTACCAACGAAACGTATTTCACGAAGCACGGCAAAATCCCGTTCCACGGCGTCTACATCCACGTTCCTACTCCGCTTCCCGTACATCTGGTCTTCGACGAGACGATGAGAAAGAGCGGGCCGCTGTATCCACAGGAGTATTTCTTCTGCTGGTGGTCCCAGATGGAAAATTACAAGTGGAGCCCCGACAGCAGCGCCGAGATCGAAAAAGGCTGGATTATCAAGGCCGACTCGCTGAAAGAATTGGCTTCCAAGATAGGCAAAAATACGGACACACTCGAAAAAACCGTGGCCGCGTGGAATAAATCGTGTGCAGCGGGAAAAGATGCGGAATTCGGCAGGGATCCCAAGAAAATGGCGCCGATTCAAACGCCGCCCTTCTATGCAGCCGAGTTTGTCCCCGCATTCACCAATACCCAGGGCAGGCCGCGGCGCAACAGCAGAGCACAGGTGCTGGACACGAACCACAAACCGATTCCAAGGCTGTATTCGGCCGGAGAACTGGGAGCCGTCTACAGCTGGGGATACCAGGGCGGAGGAAACATCCTGGAGTGCATCGTCTTCGGTCATGTCGCAGGCGAGCAGGTAGCCGCAGAAAAGCCCTGGAGTTAGTTTACAGGTAATGGAGGATGATTCCATGTACTACGATCCGGAAATCAACGACCACGGTCTCGCCAGAAGTCCATTCAAGTCGTGCGTCATCCCCAGGCCCATCGGCTGGATCTCTACGGTGAGCGTCACAGGCATAGACAACCTTGCTCCGTATAGCCAGTTTCAAAACCTGGGCTACGATCCGGCTTATGTAATGATAGCCGCTAATCAGGTCGGACGAGGCAAGCGAAAAGATACGATTGTGAACATCGAGGAGACCGGCGAGTTCGTTTACAACATGGCGACCTACGACTTGCGGGAAGCGGTCAATCGAAGCGCCGCAGAGGTTCCCCCGGAGGTGGATGAGTTCGATCTTGCAGGCGTGACCAAAGCCCCCTCTGTACGTATCAAACCCTGCCGGGTGGCCGAATCACCCATCCAGTTCGAGTGCCTCTACCACCAGACGGTGCGTCTTCCGGGAAGAAATGGAGTAGGGGCAGCCGACATTGTCATCGGCCGCGTGGTCCTGATTCATATAAAAGATGATTATATCCTTCCAGACGGACGCGTTGATATCCTCAGGATCCGCCCGCTGGCCCGGCTCGGTTACTACGACTATACTACGGTCGACTCCAATTTCGAGATGATCATCCCCGGATCCAATGAACGTATGATGGGCGGGCTGGAGGGAGACGCGCGCCGCACGCGGGAAAAAACCGGGGACGGATCACGATAATTGTTGGTAATAAAAAGGGGAATCCGGTTTTAGGATACCCCGGAAGGTCTTGGCGCTAAAAAATGAGTGTGCTTTTTGATTTTAATCGAATTCTATCACGGAGATCTCTGACGGAAAACGCATAGGAGATTTGATCCTTTGAAATTGGCTTATTTCTTGTTCGATCAGTGGATTACCGTGGTTCGTTCCCGTATCTCTTTATCGGAGTAACAGAAATGAAAAAAAGAATCAGGCGTACAGCAGTATTTTCTATGGTAATCAGTCTAGGCTGTCTTTTTGGCACAACCGCCTGGAGCCAGGCGCAAAACAGGACGTCAGTCGAGCCGTCAGAGAATAGGAGTATAGCGGAAGCCGATTGCACAGCGGAGAAACTGGGTTCCGCTATCCCCGTTTCCGCAATTGGCGAGCCGGTCTCCGCAGTGACGTTGAATCCTCCAGTCTGGACGAAAGCGACGAACACTGCTCCCGCCTATTGCAGCGTGAACGGATCCATGGCCCCGGTCTCCAAGGAAGCCACCGCAAAGCCGATCAATTTCCGCGTCATACTTCCGGCCATCTGGAGCCGCCGGTCTGCGCAGCTGGGCGGCGGCGGCATGAACGGTTCCATTCCGAATCTGCTGGGCGGCGCGGACATGGGTCCCGGTTCATCGCTTGTTCAACTCGGATTTGCCACCTACGGCAGCGATTCCGGGCACCAGATGAGCTTCGGCTTCGGCCGCGGGAGGGCGGGAGGACCAGGAGGTGCGCCGCCTGCCGGTTCAGGTGACGATTGGGCTTTAAACGAAGAGGCAATCAAAAATCTCGGTTACATGCAGCTGAAGAAGACGCATGATGCAGCCATGGTTTTAATGGAGCGAATTTATGGGGAAAGGTCCCGATTTAACTACTTCTTCGGCTCATCCCAGGGCGGACGCGAAGCTCTCACCGTTGCTCAAAGGTATCCTGCAGACTATGACGGGATTGCCGCCAGCGTGCCGATTCTGAATTTCTCGTCGCTGATGCTTGCACCCGATCTTATTCGAATCCAGGAAAAGCCGCTGGCCAACTGGGTGCCCCCGGCCAAAGTGAACGCGATCCGCGGCGAATTCATGCGCCAATGCGATAAACTGGACGGACTGGTCGATGGAGTTATCAACAACTACATGGCATGCCGCGCGATCTTCGACCGAACGCAGGCTCCGAAAAAAAGCAATCCATGGAGCTCCAAGCGCTGCCCGAACAACGTCGATCCCAATCCCGGCGATACCAGCGCGAACGCCTGTCTGACGGACGGTCAGATCGCCACGCTGAATTTTGTCTACAGCCGCTATCCGTTCGCAAAGCCGCTCGCCAATAAAGTCAAAACATTCGGAATGTGGGTGCCCACCACCGATCCATCGGGCAGCGGATTGATTGTCCCCAACCGGTATCGAGGACAGGAAGGAGCCCGGGAGAATGCTCCGAATCACAGCCATCTCGGGAGTCTTGGAGTTACGGGATTCCTGATGCAAGACCTCAAGGCAAATACATTGGATTACGTCGAGGGCGGCGCTTTTGACGCAAGGCGACGGCAGATTTCGCAGTGGCTCGATTCCACAAATCCGGATCTGAAGGCATTTTATAAGCGTGGAGGAAAGCTCATCGTCGCCATCGGGACCAATGATACTCTTGCATCACCGGGCGCACAGCTGGACTACTACCAGTCGGTCATTAAGAAGATGGGGCAGAAAAAGGTCGATGCCTTTGCCCGCTTTTTCGTGCTTCCGCAGGCGGGCCACGGCTTGAGCGGAACAAACTATTCTGTGGACGGCGACGGGAAGTCCATTCCCGTTGCGCCTATTCCCAACACGTTCAGCCGCCTTAACCTGCTGGTGGATTGGGTCGAGAAAGGGATAGCGCCTCCAAAGGCCGTGACGGTGACAGCGAAAGACCGCAGTCTCCCGATGTGTTCCTATCCGACGTATCCCAAATACATAAGCGGCCCGGTCGGCGAAGCAGCTTCTTATGTGTGTACGGCGCCGTAAAGGACACGGGTTGCCGGACGAGACGTTTGAATACATCGATGAGGAGATGACATGAAATACAAATTTTGGAAAACGTCGACGCCGATGATCCTGGCGTGCTTCGCAGTTATGGCTTTCTGCCAAACGCAACCGCCGACGGGGAGGGCAAAGAGCGGCACGGCGCAGGCAAAGGCTGCGTATGAAGGAGCGGAAAAGATATTGATTCCGCACCTGTCCTGGCCCTGCGGGATGCCGGGAGGGATTCCGGTGCCGGAACGAGGGAAGCTTGTGTTTGAGGCCAACATGAAGCTGGATCAGGCATACAACCTGGGCAGGACGCCGTATGGCCAGAGAAACGTATTGGTGCTTCAGGCGGGGACGGTATCGGGAAAGAAGATCAACGGCTCGGTGATGCCGGGAGGATTGGATTTCCAGTTGAGTTTTTCGAACGGCGGCATGGAAATCGAACAGATCTTCGTGCTTCGAACCGACGACGGGAAGTACATCTATCTTCGCACTGCCGGCACGGCAGCGGATCCGGGCGATGTCAGGATAGTGCCGGATTTTGAGGCGCCGACCGCGAGCGGATACAACTGGCTTAATTCAGGGAGGTATGCCGGAAGGCGCGTGGTGGATATGGCGGCCGGGACGGTGAAGATAAACATTTATGACATATCAGATGTCGGCGTTGCACCGGATGTGATGAATTCGATCCGTTTGGCCAAACCGGCGGATGCCCCGAATCAGCCGTGGGACTATCGCAAGGCGTCGCCGGAGGAAAAGCGCGGCGATCAGTTGATTACCGAGAATGTAACCCTGGCGGCAAGTCAGTCCGTAGGAGCAACCAAAGCCGGCAACCGGAACATCATTCCGATCACCGGCGGGACGTTGGAGGGAAAAATCACGGGAAAGGTACTTTCCGGAGGCGCGGACTACCAGAACCTGGCAAATCCGCCGACGATCGACGCACGCTATCTCTGGCAGACGAGCGACGGTGAAGTAATCATTGTGCGCAACGCCGGTTCATTCGGAGGGCTGGTGCCCACGTTTGAGGTTCGAGTGGACAGCAAATACTCGTGGCTTAACAATGGATTGTATCTGAGCTCGAATCCGGGCATGGGAGCCGGCGGCGTGAAGCTTACATTCTATGAAAGTGTGCGATGATTTTCCGGTGTTCCGGGCGAGTGAGCGTAAACAGCATTCAAGCAATTGTTTAAAGCGGTACTGTTTGCTTGGCCGTCATCAGAACATGAAAAAAATATAATCCGGCAATTGTCAAACTTTTGCTGCATCCCCGGCAGAACTGGAGGCTTTACGGTTGCCGGCCCCTCAAAGAGACATGATCGCGGTCAATTCGCACACAATAAGGTCTGAGCAGCTTCCTGAACCGCAGAATGTCGAAGTGTTGTCTGCGGTTCGGCAATAATCGAGGCTCTTATTCGATAGCCGGAAGAATCATCTTCTCCGGCTCAAAAATGACGCGCCGATCCCCGGCTTCGACTTGCCCGATCTCGAAGAGCTCATATCCAGCCTTCTTCCCGGTCCGGATAGTTCTCTCGACTTCTTTTTCCGGCACGAAAACATAGAAGCCGATTCCCCAGTTGAAGGTCCTCAAGCAGTCATCAAGGCTGACACCGGCCTCGCGCATAAACAGGAACAGAGGCGGAATTTCCTCCACCCATTTTTTGACGCGATAGGTGAAGGGCTTCTTGTCATACGCGATCTTGGAGATCCCGCCTCCCGTTCCTCCGAGCAGAGAGTGAATTTCGATGTCATTGTCCTGCAACGCCTCGACAAGCCGGACATAGGACCGAGTCGGGATGAGGGCTTCCTCTCCCAATGTTTTCCCGTTCGGCAGCAGATGAAGAAACTTGTCTTTCAGCGTCATCGCCTTTTTGATAACCAGCGTAATCCCGTTGGCGTGCAAGCCGGAGGAAGTTACGCCGATAATGCGGTCGCCAACCCAAAGCTTTGCTCCTGTCAGCATCCGGCTTCGGGGAACGATAATGCCGGTCACGCAGCCGGACAGGGAAGGAGCGCTCCGAACCGGAGGCTCCGCTCTAACCAGATAGCGGAGCGCCGGAGATTCTCCTGCCGGCAGAGCCATGCCGCACATCTTACAAGCCTGATAAAAGCTCTCAGCGAGATCGTGACTGCGCCTTTCATCCGCGAACCACTCGCTGTCGCCCGCCGCCACTTCATCCGTGAAGATCACCGGAAGAGCTCCCTGGCAGATCACATCATTGGCTGCCATCAGTGCCGTGTCGATGCCGATGCCCTCGTAATACGTTTTCCCTGTCCCCGCATGCTGGTACATCCATTCGGCGATCCAGTTCTTGTTGCCCAGGCCTTCCTGTGTTGCGCACCAGAAATGGGGCTTGCCTCCACGGTATTGGAAAACCACCCCATGCGCTCCCAGGCTTTCAGGCTCGATATACACACCCCGCTTGTTTGGAAACTTGATCGTTCTCTTCCCGGCCCGCACCATAGCCATCTTAAACGGTTCAATCTTGGTGTAATCGACTCCTGCTTTGGCGTATGCGGATTTTGATTTATTTCCCTGCATTGTGCTACCCTTTGGTTAGTTCATTCATGTCTGCCTGACTGGGCTTATTCGGGATTACAGCCACAGTACGGCCCTTGTACTCGAAGACTTCTTTGTTGTCTTTGGTGATCTCTCCAATCACCTCCGCCCGGACGTTTTTCGCCCGGATCGCCTTCAATACTGCGGCAACATCTTTCTTCGCAACCTGGACGGCCATCCTTCCCTGAGTCTCGCAGATCATAATCTCCTCGGGTATCAGTCCCTTTTCTCTGAGGGGAGCTTTGGTCAAATCCACGTGGGCGCCGAATCCTCCGTATCTTGCGGACTCGCATACGGCAGCGCCGATGCCGGCCGCTCCGAGGTCGGAACAGGCTTTAATCTTGCCCGTGCGGAATGCGGACAGGGAGGCTTCCATGACTGCCCGCTCTTCCTTAAACAGGGCAATCGCCGGTTTCATCACATCGACAAGGCCGGCTCGATACAGTGTGTCGTTCCCGTCGCTTCCTGTCTTGCCGATCAGGATGATCTGATCTCCGGCGGCTTTTGCCGGCTTGGTCAACGGCTTGGCTGTGACCAGCTTGCCGATAACCGACACGACGGTCGCCGGAACAATATCCGAAAACGATGTGGAAAATCCTCCGCCGACAATGAAGACGTCCATCGCGCTGCACATATCCCGCAAGCCTTTGACCATCAAATCGACTCTCTCTCCGCTGGTCATTTCAATACACTTGCCGCAGGTGCATTTGCCGGTAAATCCGCAGGGGCCTACCAGGACTTTTTCATGCAACGGCTTGGTGCCGAGGAAATTCATCAGAAACAGAGGCCGGGCTCCCATCGCTACAACGTCCCTCATGGCCCCTCCGGCTCCCGTAGCAGCTGCGTCATAAGGCCTGGGCACACAGGGTGAGCAGTGACTCTCCATCTTGCCCACGAAAGCCCCCTGGATGCGGGGAAATTTGAATGCGGCCGCATCGTCGCCGGGACCGACAAGCAGCACGTTGGGAAAAAGCTTTCCGACTTTTTTATTCAAGGCATCAATCGCTTTGAAATCGATCGCTTTATCGATATTGTGATGCAGATGGGTAAACAGGGCATGCATCAATGCCTTTTCGATCCTATTCATTTCCTTGCCTCCTTGGAGAGCGGTAATTATCGCTAACCCAACGCTTTATTTTGGGAAGAGCCGATGCTGAATCAATAAGGGAATCTACAATAGATAAGCTTTCTGAAATATGCAATCCATTTATATCTGTTCGCATATCAGCAAAGAGACTGCAAGAACCGCACGGATTGCATTGCGGCAGAGGCCATCGATAGCCGATATGCGAAATTTTTAGGATTTGGCCGGCAACGCTATGCCACATCCACCATGGCCTTGATAACGCCGTCGCGATAGCCTGCCAGCAGTTCGAAGGCCCCGGCCGCCTGCTCCAGGCCGAACCTGTGGGTAATCATAAAATCGGGTTTGATACTGCCTTCGCAGATCAGGCCGATTACGGGATCGACACATTCATTCTGGCGCCGTACATTGATAATGCTGAGCCCTTTGCGCCTGGCGTCGTGCACCGCGAAGGATATTTGATCTGTCTCCGGGATGCCCACGACGACAAGCCGGCCCATGGGCTTGCACAGATCCGCCGCCTGGTTCAAAGCAGCCTGTTGCCCGCAGCACTCGAAAACCACATCCAATTCCTTGGGTTCGCGTTGGATAATGTCGCGGACTATGTCCGTCCGATCAGGATTTCCCGTCCATGCAGCGCCCTGCTGCCGGGCCGATTCCAGGCGATAATCCAGCCGGTCCGTCACGTAGATCGCCGAAGCGCCCGCTACGCGGGCCGCCAGAAGCACGCTCAGGCCGATCGGGCCGCTCCCAAGGATGCCGATCTTCCTGCCTTTCAGGTCGCCGGAAAGCCGCACCGCGTAGTAGCCTATGGACAGCGGTTCCACGAGCGCGGCTTGATCCGCGGTCAATCCCTCGGAGCGATAGCAGCAGTCCTCGGGCATGACGATGAAATCGCACAGACAACCCTCCAATTGCCCCGGACAGCCAAGAAATTGAACCTTTCGGCAGGTGTGGAAATGCCCCAGCCGGCATTGATCGCATGTGCCGCAGGAGACGGACGGATCCACGACGACCGAGTCTCCAGGCTTGAAACGCGTCACCCGTTCTCCGACATCGGCCACGATGGCACTGCATTCGTGGCCGATACAAAAGGGGAAATTCACGATCTGATTCCCGATCCGTCCCTGCGTGAAATAGTGCAGATCGGATCCGCAGATACCTGCCCGAGTGACCTTGAGCAATACGTCTGCAGGCTGCCGCAGCGCAGGCGCGGGCCGATCCACCACCTCGATTTTTCCAATTCCTGCAAGAACCATGGCTCTCATAAATTCAGTTCACAAACTGCCGGCTAACGACTGCAAGCTGTTTTTGCCTGTTCTCTGAACCAGGACATATAGGCATCAAATGCTTTCAGCTTGTCCAAATTGGGCACTGGTCTGGCGCCGGGAGCCGCATCGAACACCATCGCTTTCTGGTCGCTCTCCGCAAAAGCCGGCCACTTCGGAAGACCGGGGCCGTTTGGATCGCCGGATTTGGCGAAGTTGGCCCAATAGGAGCTGATCATGTCCGAAAGTTTCAGGTCCTCCGGTTTGGGCGCCCCGCCCCGCCCGCCGCCCAGGGTTTGGAATGCATACGGGACGTCGCTGCCGTGGCCGGAGCCGTCTGCGTCAGGCGCGTGGTAATCGTAATAGTATTTGAACGCCTTGCCCTTACCTTTTTCGGACTGAAGCCGGGCCCACGTCCACGTACTCCAGGAAAACATGCTTTCGCGTGAAAGTGCCGTGGACGATTTCGCCGCTTCGGCGTCCGTCGAGTGAGGATAAACGCCCAAAATGGCATCGGCGTGAGGGCCATATTGCGTCCTGACTTGTTTCTCAAAGTCAGCGGCCGTGACTTTCCCGCGTCCGCCGAACGATCCCAATTCATTGGAGGTGTGTCCGAGCAAAATCGGGGTATCGTTAAAGCGGCGCGCCTGGTAGATCGAGTACAGGTCGCTCGGGATGACATACCCGTCGGCTACGGGCCGGAATCGAATGCCGCCCATCCCGCCCCCTGCATTTTTCTGGATCTCTTCCGCGCTCATTGCGCGCGCCGCTTTGATATCGGCTGCTCCCAACTGCTTCAGAAAGCCTTCGCCTGATGATTCGGCAAGCTTGAGCGCGGGGATTCCCATACCTACTCCACCCTGACTCGAGGTCTGCAGCGGGGCAAAAGATCCTCCGCTCATACAGATGACACGGTGGAAGAGGCCCCTGGTGACAGGGGAAGCAGCGAGCATGTTGACCGCCATCCCGCCGGCCGAGTGGCCGAAAATCGTTACATTGCCCGGATCGCCTCCAAACCGGGCAATATTTTCTTTGACCCACTTCAATCCCGCGATCATATCCTCGAGTCCGTAATTCCCCGATCCTTTGCCGCTCTCGCGGCTGAGTTCCGGGTGTGCGAGGAATCCGAACGGACCGACCCGATAAGCGACGCTTACCAGGACTACTCCCTTTCTGGCAAAACCCATTCCGTCATACATGGGGATGCTGGTCGAACCGCCGCTGAATCCCCCTCCGTAGATCCAAACTATTACCGGGACCTTGTCGCCGGGCTTTTTTGCGGGCGTCCAAACATTCAGGTACAGGCAATCTTCGCCGACCGGCGCCGTGTTTCCCTGTGAGTTGGCGGGTTGCATGCAGGCGAGTCCGAAAGTATCCGCTTTTTTGATGCCTGTCCACGGCTGCAGTGGTGCGGGCGCCTTCCAGCGCAGATCACCCACCGGCGGCGCTGCAAACGGAATCCCCTTGAATACCGAAATACCTTCGGTAACCACGCCCTGCACTTCTCCGCCGGTAACCTTTGCCGTTTGAATCTGAGCGACGGCAAGCTGCGCTGAAATAATAGTCAGGAAAATAGCGATCAAGATCTTCTTCATTTCTGCCTCCATTGGGAGCACTGATGGTGATGATCAGGCATCGGCCTCAATTGAAACCCTCTCCGGGATACATGTCATTATATACGCTTTCGGTACTTCCCTCATTTCGTGCCATATTATAGAGTGCTTTTGCCGGAATTCGGTCGTGGAAGTTTAAAAACATAATATTCAGAGGAAACCATGAAGAGAGTTTTGGGATTCGTCGCATTAGTTTTAATGATCGCACCTGCAGCTGTCAATGGCCAGGATCAACTGCGGACGCCGCAACTCAAGTCCACGGCAGAAATCATGACCTACCCGATGAATGTGTTTCGCCGGTTTTCCGGGGATGCCAAGCCGATTTATGACTTTTACGGAAAGATTCTGGGGCTCAAGCAGCTGACAACATACAACCTGGGCGGAAATACCAGCGTTGCGAGATTCGAGATCGGGACGACACAGCTCAAGTTCTCCGCGGCGGTTCCGAATCGAAAATATCAAAAAGGAGCCATTCATGAAGCGACGGGGCTGCGCCTTCTCACCTTCTTCTTCCCGGATCGGGCTGCAGTGGCAGAAAGATTCAAGGCCAATGGGCTTGCAGTCCCGGAATTTCGCCCGATTCCCGGATCAAAAAGAAGCAGCGCGCTTGTTCAGGACCCGGCCGGACAATGGGTCGTAATAATGATAGCCCCGGACGAGCCGAGCGCCGCCTATGAGGGGATTGAAATCGGTCTCGTGGTTTCCGATATGGAAGTGAGCCGGAAATTTTATCGTGAATTCATAGGGCTCGAGGAGCTCCCGGCCGTCAAAGATCCCATTTTCAATACAACCAAATATTCCTACAAACGAGGATCAGTGATCGTTAGCCTTCGCAGTTTCGGCAAGCTGCCGCTGGCGGACACGGGAAGCGGCGGGATCCAGTATGTGGTTTCCGATGTCAAGGCCGTCCAGGATCTGGCGGAAGCCCGGAATGTGAAGATCGATCAACGCGTCAATACTCTGGCCGGTTACGGACTTCGCTTCGTGTGGCTTGACGATCCCGATGGAATAACCAATTACTATGCGGAAATTCCTGCGGCTGCCCCGAAAAAGCAGTAGAAGGTTTTGGCAGGAACCGGCCACATGACTCGCCGGGAGCACCGGCTTGCCAGGCATAGCTTTATCAGAGCCGGTGGATCTCCCAAAGGATTAGCCGAGACACCCCCAGGTGTGGTTGCGACAAAATAAGCCGTGATGCTTGCAGGATCAGTAGCGGCTATACTCTTTAATTGACTTTATCACGGCCTGTATGTCTTCCACTCGCGCCTTGTCCGGCATCCGCGTGATGATGCCAAGGCCGCCATTCTTGCCGCATTTATCGATAAGATCTTTGATGAAGGCCTCCAACTGGCCGAGCGACCATAGCTTGCTCGAATTCGGAACTCGGACCAACAGGCTGGTATGACCTCCCAGCATCTCCTTCGCGCGCACCGCATCGGCGGCTTCTATCGAGGCGAATACCTTTCCCTTTGGCAGTTCCAGCAGACATTCGAGCCTGTCCCCAAAAGGAGCTTCGAAAAACGGCACCGGCACGTAACCCAGGTCTACGTGGGTTTGCAGGGACTTTTTCAGTCCGGGCCAGTAAAACTTTTTGAACTGGGCATCGGACATGAAGACCGGATCGCCCCTCCAGAGCGGCATGCCGGCTCTCGGCGGATAGTCTCTTTGCGTGGGATCGGCCGGGAAAGCGCAGGCAATACGCCTTTCCAATATGGCCTCGCAGGCCTTGAGCAGCTTGTCAGGCCGGCGGTACATGTCGAGCATCGAGCCTCTCATTCCTCGCAGGAAACTCGTAAGCGTATCAAAGGGCGCTCCTCCCACGCCTCCGGGGACAAACTCGGCGAATGGAGGAAAGCCCAGCTGGGCCAGCTCTTCATAGGTATTGCCGATAGTCTTGCGGAATTCCCGCACCTGCTTCCCCGCTTTGGCCAGATGTTTGGCCATTATCCGAAACTCGGCGCTGGCTAAAAGAGGCGTCAAGCCATCGAATCCCATGAACAGGCTGTCCAGGGGAGGCAGCTTGGCCAAAGGTTCCAGGGCTCCGTATACGCGCGGAAGGTAGCGGCGAATCATAAAACCCGAGGGGTCATTCAGGAACATGTCATACTCATCTTCCTTCATATACTCCCCTTCGACGAACTGGTACTCATAATCCGGCGGTTTCGGTCCTCCGGGCCAAACGATGTTCCGGACATCCAGTTCAGTCAACGCAGGCCCGCACCCCGGAAATCCCAGCTCGGCCATATCGGGCTCGATGTCCACCGTAATTTGCCGCAGCGCTCGCTTGTAGGCGATGGGATCGTAATAGGCGGCCGAATTGGGGATTCCGCAATGGATTTGAGGCTCGACAAAGATCGAAATGGGGACGCGGTCCGGCATTCTCAATTCAATCACATCATTGACCCGCCTGGCCCTCTCCGTATAAAGCTGCCCGACGGTTTTGCCCGTTCGCTCTTCAATCTGTTTTTTGAGAATCGAAGCTTCTTTTCGGTATTTCGCAATTTCAGTTCGGGAAGTCATCGGCTGATTACCTCGTATAGTGGTTTACACCTTTCCCAGCGCTTTGAGCACCTTGTCCGGCGTGATCGGGAAATCGGTGATCCATTTTCCGATCGCATTATAAACCGCGCCTGCCAATATTGTGGCCGTCACCGCCCCCAGGCTTTCACCGACACCAATAACTCCATAGGGCGCATATCCCAATCCGCTTTCGACAATGCACTGATGCATGGGACCGGTAATGTCATTGAAGGAGAACCATTTATAATCGACGAGGTTGTCGTTGAGTACGACGCCGGTAGCCGGATCATATACCTTGGCGTCCTGGCGGCCGTGACTTAAACCCATGTACGATCCGCCGTACTGCTGAGCGTTCACTCCTTCAGGATCAAGACACTTGCCGACGTCGTTGGCGTTGACGACTGTCTTTATCTCGATTTCGCCGGTTTCCGGATCTACTTCCACCTCGACATAGGTCGCCTGTCTGCCCATGTAGTAAACGTCATCAAGATGCATTTGCGCGGCGCCGAAAGCAATGAACGGCTGATAGTTTTGCCAGCTGTAGTTTGCCACTTCCTGAAGCGTCTTCCTGTTCTCCGGCCTGGCTTTCTCAAAAACAATGCTTTCCCGGATATCCAGATCTTCAGGTTTCAAGCCGGGGAATTGCGCAGGGACGTCGGCCACATCGGGCTCAGTGCCGGATTTGGTCGGAGTGGTGCACTGCGCCAGGATAAGAGCTTTGATCTTTCGCGCAGCGTTCACCGCCATGGGCAGGGTGCGCACAAGGCCGGTGGAGCCCTCTCCCGCCGCCGTGTCCAGACCGGTATCGTCGAAAGGCCTGAATTCGACGTCTTCATACCTGACGCCTATTTCATCGGCAACCACCCGGCAAATAGTGCTCTCGTGGTTCCAGCCGCCGTCCGCATGCCTTGCCAGGATCCTCACCAAGGGAGTCTGCCTCTGAACATTTATTCCCATCTGATATGCATGGAAGTAACCATTGGGATCAGGCGACCATGCAATGCTGTGTACCATGCTTGCTCCGTGCAGCTTGCCATTTGGCAGCACCCTGACTCCCGGGGCATGGTATTTCTTATCCCATCCGAAAACCTCCTTGCCGGCCTCGAACACGGCGTCGAGCGAATTCACCATCGGGAATGCCTTGGGTTTCTTGACATTTTCATCCACCCAGGAGATGGAGTGACCGCGGCAGCCGTCGTTTTTCAGGGCCACGACATGCGGATCCAGGCCGGTTTCCGCGGCGACACGGAAAAACACATTGTTCCACAAGCCGCAGGATCTCATGCCGTGCCTGTAATTGATCGCTGCCGGTCGATTGATATATGGGATTTCAGTGTAGCCGAACAGATTGGGGATCGATGTGCCTTCCCATAATTTGCCGTGAACTTCGGCGGACGCCCGCACCGATCTGTCCTGCACGGCCATGATGGCGCCGTTTTTTTTAAATCCGACCTTGATGTGGTGAACTCCGTGCTCGTATCCGCCGGCATGGAAATAGCTCTCGTCATATATAAGCTTGACAGGCTTCTTGGTCCGTTGAGCAAAGATGCATGCCATTATGGGAAACCAGGTGCAGTAGACGATCCAGTTTTCGTGGCCGAACTGAGCGCCATTGTAGAGAGAATGCACATGAATGTGCAGGTGATTGCCGAAGTATCTTGAAAGAAGGACCTGCGTCCGCATGGGAATCTGGTTATGCGCCCAGACCTCGAGATACTCTCCTTTGAATGCAGCCACGCAGCTTAAAGCCTCCACGCCCGCGACGGTCGTCTCGTCTTCGCTCCATCTGAATTCAATTACCTTGTCGGATTCGGCGAAGCCTTTTTCCACGTCGCCGTGCACTTCATACCCCTCAAATAGCTGGCTCCCGCTGTACCGCACATTTGTTTCTGGATACAGTTCTGGCTGCAAAATGACGGCATTGCGGGCAACCGCTTTCTCCGGATCAAGCTCAAAAGGCAAGATCTCCCATTCAATTTTGGCGAGCTTCAGGGCTTCATCGCAGATCCTCGGAGTATCAGCGCAGACCGCAAATCCGGCAGGTTCTCCTGCCCAGTTGACTTCCCGAGCCAGGAGCTGTTCAGTTTGATGACTGAATATCCACAGGGCAAAATCCTGCCACCTGACATCCTTAAACCACCGGTCATCGTGCCTGAAGATCGCTTTGACCCCGGGGTAGGCTTCAACCGCTTTGGTATCCAGGCTCAAAATCCTGGCATGAGGATGAGGGGCCAGATACATCTTGGCATACAGCATGCCCGGCAGATATACATCTCTTGTGTACAGCCCGGTGCCGCTGGCCTTTTCATAGCCGTCCTTGCGGCGCAATCCTCTTTTGCCAATCGCATTGTATGAGCTCAGAGCGGGGTAGACCGGCACCGGATTATCCTCCCTTCAGTTCGCGGGCTGCCTGCTGAACAGCCGGGATGTGCCGAATGTAGGTGGCGCAGCGGCACAGATTGCCCGCCAGCGCATCCCGGATGTCGGCTTCCGTAGGATTCGTATTCCTATCCAACAGGGCTTTTGAGGTACAAATAAATCCGGGCGTGCAATAGCCGCATTGCATGCAGTAATTCATGATATAGGCCTCGATCAGAGGGTGGCCGGCCAAGGCAATACCTTCGGCCGTTTCGATTTTCCTCCCGCCGCACTCGATGGCAAGCGTAAGACAGGAAAGAATCGGCCTGCCGTCCAGAATCACGGTGCAGGATCCGCAGGCGCCATGACCCAAACACATGTCTTTAATGGACAAGAATCCGAGCTTCTCCCGCAGGCAGTCGCGCAGCGTCTCTTCAGGTTCGACCTGCACCCGATATTCCGCCCCGTTTACATTCAGCGTAATCTCCTTTGAATCCGTCGTTCCCGCTCTGGAATCTCTATCTGTTTCCCTCACCGGTTGAGCGACGTCCGCTTGAATCGGCGAAATCCCGGCCATGGATGCGCCGCCGGCGACCAGGCCTGCGTCTTTCAAGAACTTTCTTCTGGATAAAGAACCAAGTGCGTCTTCTATGGACATATAGTGCCTTGTCGTAATTAAATAAATGCAAATAACGAATATCGAATATCGAGCGCAGAATATCGAAGTGGCCGTCGCTTCTGCGGTTCGTTATTCGATATTCGTTATTCGTTATTCTCTTTTCAATATCCTCGAATGCGCCTGCAAATACCCCCTCTCCAGATCCCGCCGCCCATACCCCTATCTGCCGATCAGCATTGACGGCTCCGACGCCTCCAGCAGCCGGCGCGCGGCCTTTTCCCCGGCCATTGCGGACAGCTCTTCCATCGTTCCGGCGCGCAACGCCTTCGGCGGGCAGCTCTCCACGCAGGCGGGCTGCCGTCCCTGCAGGACACGGTCCAGGCAGTAGTTGCATTTTTGCATGGTGCCGTCCTCCCCGTATTGGGGCGCGCCAAACGGGCAGGCGCTTGCACAGGCGTGGCAGCCGATGCACTTGCCCCGATCGACGAGCACGATCCCGTCTTCGGAGCGTTTGCTGATCGCGCCCGCCGGGCACACTTCCATGCAGGCGGGTTTCCCGCAATGCATGCACGAGGTAGAGACATTCACAACGCGTGCATCCGGATAGACGCCGGATTCGACCGTCGTGACGCGGCGCCATTTGGGACCCTGCGTGCCGGGCGCCGCCGTCACTTGCGGCGCTATGTTGTTCCAGTTCTTGCAGGCGGCCATGCAGGTGTAGCAGCCCATGCAAATGCCCGTATCGATGTAGAAGCCTCTTTGCATGCCGTCCTCCTACCCCTTTCTCACCTGACAGAGTTGGGACTTGAAAGCCGGAAAGCCTGTTATCGGATCAAGGGTACGTGCCAGAATCGTGTTTACATCGGCCTGTGGCCAACCGTGGAACACGTGAACCACGCCCGGCTGCGCCAGGTTGGTTATTTTTGCCTTGACCGTGATTTTGCCGTTCGGGGTCTCGACAATGACGTCTTCCCCCTGTTTGATGCCTCGCGCCTGCGCATCCTTCGGATTGATGTCCACTTGAGGATCGGGCTGCAGCTCCCGGAGGCGCGGATTATTCCGATGCCGGGAGTGCACATACATCGGTTCACGCGATCCCGTGTTGAAGATGAGGGGAAATTTCTCAGCCGTTTGAGGCGCTGCGGCAATGCTCTCAGGCGGATTCCGATAGGCGGGCAGTCCGTCGAAACCGGCCTGCTCCAGAATGGAAGATTTCAGTTCGAACTTCCCTGACGGTGTTTTAAAGCCGGGCTTATCGGAAGATGGCTTGGAGACGGTTGCAGGAATGACTTTGCCTTTTGGCTCCTTCATAAGGTCGGCCGCTTTGATGCTCAGCGGTGCCAGTTGCCAGTCCAGCGTAGCCGGGACATCCCCGTTCCAGAAATCAGCCCCCATGCCCATGCGTTTTGCCAGATCCCACATCCATTCCATGTCGCCCCGCGCCTCGCCGACGGGCGTCACAACAGGCTTGGGAAGAAACACGGTCCGCCCGGCGATGAAGATGGGCCCCAGCCTCTCGAGCGAAGTCGCGGCCGGCAGGACGATGTCCATCAATTCCATGGTCGGAGTCAGCCAGAAATCCGCCCCGGCGGCAAACTCCATATCCATGATCGCCTTGGCATACAGCTGGTCCTGAGGCCACATGCGATAATTGCAGCCGACAAACAATCCTGCGCGGAGAGCGCCTTCACTAACATATTCAGGCAAGCGGTTAACTTGAATCTCTTCCAAAAACTGTGCCCATACGGGAAAGTCCTTGAGGTCGACGCGCCTGCTTCGCAGCGGCGGAAGGAGCGTGCGCCATTCGGAGATATCGCGCAGGACCAAAGCCGGCGCGGATGAATCGAGTCCCGGCACCGGAACGGCGCCGGTAAGGGCCGTCATCGCCGAAATAGCGCGGTGATTTTGGCAGCCGTTCCAATGGTGCACAGTCGCCGAAGCGCTTGTAATCCAGCCCGTGGGCTTATTCGAGGCATACAGCCGGGCGGCGGCGGCCAGCTTTTGTGCCGGCACGCCCGTGATCTTCTCCACATTTTCGGGAGTGAACTGTTGCACATAGTCGCTGAATTCCCGGAAACCCTGCGTCCAGTGCAGAACAAACTCCTCGTCGTACAGCTTTTCGTTGATAATCACTCGGCACATGCCCAATGCCAGCGCCCCGTCGGTGCCGGGACGCGGCTGCAGGTGGATGTCCGCCAGCCTGGTTGTGGGCGCCATCCTGGGATCGACATCGATGATCTTGACTCCCCGCTCTTTGGCCCTGACAAGCTCTTCCATCTCGCGCGCCATGGACCATGCCGGATTTTTCGCCCAGATGATCACCGCCCCGATTGCCGCGGTCAATCCCCGGCTGCCGGCCCCGTTCAGGCTCGTCGCCACAATGGTAGCGCGGTGACACGTGGAGCTTTCCGTACCATAATTCGGAGAGCCGAACTTCAGGGCCAGCCGTTGCAGATTCGGTCGCACCGCGTCCTTGGGATCGCCGGCATAAAACAGAACCTTATCCGCTCCGTGCTTTTGCCTGGTCTCCGCAAGTTTTGCGGCCACCGCATCCAGGGCTTCGTCCCACGAAATGCGCTGCCAGGCCGCACGCCAACTACCCTTGGGATTGGTGCGCTTCATAGGATATTTGAGCCGATCCGGATGGTAGAGCTGGAACAAAATGGACTGCCCTTTGACGCAGATCGGGCCATTGGGGTAGCCTTCGAACGGACGCACACGCGTCGCGCGCCCGTCCTTAACGAACACTTCGATGCCACACCGCCCGAGGGTGCACATGTCGCAGATGCTGCGCCGGATCTCCTCGCCACCTGCGGTTTCGGGATCCTTCATGCGGACACTTGAAATTCCCTGCCTGAGGCCCGCACTCGCTGCCGCTACGCCCAGCACACCCGTGGTTTTTAGAAAGGCCCTCCGGCCGAGTCCTCTGCCGGGAAGCATCTTTTTATCCCGCATAGGATTTCCTCTTGTTGCTTGTTAGCAGGTCCTCATCCAATAAATGCAAATAACGAATATCGAATAACGAATATCGAACCGCAGAAGCAGCGGCCACTTCGATATTCTGCACTCGTTATTCGTTATTCGATATTTGCATTTTTTTACATTTTCTTCCTCCATGTCTCACCGCTACCGATCAATGCTGACCGCCGGACCCTAATAGAACTCTCCAGACTGGCGCAGTTTTCACCTTGCATGGGCTTCTTTAGTTAAGAGGCAAATAACGAATATCGAGCCGTAGAAGCAGCGGCCACTTCGATATTCTGCACTCGATATTCGTTATTCGATATTTGCATTTTTTGCATTTCCTTCCTCCATGTCTCACCGCCACCGATCGATGCTGACCGCCGGCCCGCGACCCGCGGCAAAATGCCATATGGACTCATCCGCTCCGCCGCCGCCTACCACGATGAGGTTTTCTTTAGGGCTTCTGGAACCGAAGACGGGGATCTTGTAGTCGTCACCATACTTCTCATACAGCTGGTTGAAAGTAAGCCCCTCCTTATTGGTTCCCTCCACTCTGTTTCCTATTTCCGTCTGAAATTCCCACCAGCCGTGATGCTGATAGTCGCGGATGGTGGTCTTGAACGTATTGAACAGCCATTCGTAGACGGCATTCTTGGTCGGATATATCTGCCCGATGGGCTTGGCCAAATTCGGCACTATAAAGAAGGTGTGACCGGTGTTGATTTGCAGAGGAGCAATCCGGGGAGCGAGCCACGCAAGAACGTTATGCGGTCCGGATTTCCCAAGCACTCCAAGGTCATCGGCGATGCTTCCGATGCCGTCCTGCAGCCTGCGGGACGCGCCGGGGGCGAACTCGTTGACTCCAAAACCGCGCGTTCCAACTTTGACGAGAACACTGTCCTTTCTCGTATAGCCAAACTCCTCGCCGAGAGTTTCCCAGCCGGGAGGGAGATTGGGCGTATCCTCGGCGACGACTACAGACAATGGATTGCCGGCATCGGTACGCTGGATGCCCGGAATACAGCCGCCAAAATTGATGGTCATGAGCCGCGCGGCTTTTGCTAGAGACACATTCGCCCGGTTCCCATAGTCCAGGAATTCGTGCCTGGCGCTGAGCCCGATCTGTTTGACAATGGGTCCGTCGACGATATATACGGTGCCCACAGAGCTGCTGGTGCCCGGGCAATTCGTGCTGCCGCCGCCCTGCTCGGCAATCGCCAGCAGGACGGGCATGTATTCCGGTTTGCAGCCGGCCATTACTCCGATAGTGGCCACCTTTTCCACCGTTACTGTTTCGTATCTGGAAAATTTTACCGGATTTCCCTTTGCATCCGTCACGATCGCATCCGGCTTGAGGCTGGTGCCGGTAAGCATCCTGGCTACCTTCGCCTCGGTCGGGGGGATTATCGGTGAGCCATCGGTATAGATGCTGATGTCGGCGTCGGCCGAATCCACATGCTCCGATTTGTTGAAAAACTCGATGGCCTCATCATAGGTTCCCTTGAAAGCATATCTTGGCGGCATTTCGGGCGTATAGGTGCCCGCGTACATCTCCTGCTTGGTTAGAGGTTTGGTCAGGGCATCAATGAGAGCCGGAACGATGGGATACAACCGCTTGTCGGGTGTGCCCGTGCGTTCGATGGTTACCCAGCGCAATTGTGGGACATTATTCAGCAGAGCGGCCCTCTTGAAATACTTTTCCTGGTCCCAAAAACCAAATCTCACGGCAGGAATGCCGGCCTTTTCCACGTTCGCATTGTATTCAGACTGAATACTTGTGGCGGCCCCTCACCACGATTGCCCCCCGATGACGGCCTTGGCCTCTTTCAGTACCTTCCCGTCAGTCGCCGGATCAGCGGGACCAAAGCCATTGTGCTGTACACGAACCCAATTCGTGTCCGGATAGTGATCCTTCAGATACTGATACAAAAACGGCCCGGTTTGCGGACCCGCTTCGCATACGACAACGTAGATAGTCTTGCCTTTGATTGTATCAAGGCGCGGTGCCAGTCCTCGTACCTGTATCGGACCCGGATTGCCCTTCGGATTGAGGAACTCGTAGACCGGCTCTTTCGCGCCTGCCTCTTTCGCCTGCTTTTGAGGAGGTGCGGCAAAAACAATGGTCAACCACATGGCGGCCATTGCCACAAGAACAATTTCGAAAAGCCTCTTCATGAGAAATCTCCTTTCGAAACGCCAAATTTGAATCCGGCAAACTCAATTTCCCTCTCCTGAACTTAACAAAAGAATCACGCAGAGCTGTTGCAGTGGAACAAACATTGAACGGCCCCCGCACATCGGGGAATGGCGTTATCATAGAAGCATTTTCGAGAAAACGCCACGGATTTTGCAGCGCGGCTGTTCCCACAACTCTCTTTAAATGCGGGTCCATGTTTCAGCCCGGACGTTCAAAATAAAGCATGTTTTCAGAGCGCTTTTTCACCTGTGCGCGTATAATGCGGCATATCCATGGATTTTCTTTTCTCGTCCGGAGCGCACATGAGCCGATTTTTTTCCGCGATGTGGATTTTCTTCATGGCAGGATTGATGGCTTTCTCAGGGCAGGACAAGGCTCCTTCCATTGTTATTGAGAATCCCGTGAAGGATTTTGGCAAAGTAATGCAAGGGACAATGCTGAAACACGCATTCAGCTTCAGCAACAAGGGCATGACCACACTGGAAATATTGACTGTTGAAGCTTCATGCGGGTGTCAGACGGCTTCGCCCTCGGCGAATGAAATACCGGCAGGTCGGAGCGGCCAAATCGAGGTGAGTGTTGATACCGCAGGAATGACCGGCGCCATAGAGGAGTCGGTCCACGTAATTACCAATGATCCTCGCCGGCCGAAGGTTTCTCTAGCTGTCAGAGCGGATGTGCAGCCCGAGATCAGCCTGTCGAGCACGTCCATATATTATGAGAAGGTGCCTGCCGGGAAGGAAGTCACCAGTGAAATAATCATTGCCGTCGTGGCCGGAGGATCGATCAGGATCCTGGGTGCGGAATCATCCGACAAGAGTGTGACTGTGAAGCTGGAGCCGGTGCCGGACAGCGGTGGGAAAAGGGTGAAATTAATAGCGACGTACAAGGGGGATGGAAAGATTGGCTACCGTCTTGAAAGAATCACCGTAAAAACTTCCAGCTATCTCACTCCGGAGCTGTCGATCTACGTTGCCATAAGAAATTTCAGCCGCTGAGCCCTTCGATATACGTTATTCTGCATTTCACGGCGCCATTTCAACGCCGAAAGCATCCGCGCATCAGCCCAGGATCGGCCGCAGAGCGGCCGGCTGAACATAGCCGGGCCTTTCAAGGCCCGGATCAATGCGGCGTAAAGAATTCCGTCGCGGCCAGCGACGGGTGAATCAAGCGTCGCTGGCCGCGACGCAACTGTTGGATTTCGTTCAAACCCGGCCTTAAAAGGCCGGGCTACCATCATTTTGGCCGCGGCAGCGGCCAAAGCGGAGTCATTCGTTTATTGGGATCGATAAATGAAACATTGACTTCGGCACCCAGGTTGAGTCCACACTCTGAGGTACTGTGCCGGTGCAGAGTGCATGTGGCCCCGAAAACCAGAATGCGGCCTCAGGCTCACGTGCCGGGAAATCTCCGTACGGGTTATGGCTTGTCGGCGGTTCCGGGGCCGTATCCGGTTGTCTGTATCATCCGGTAATGCTCCCGGTAGGACCGCAGGGTCGCCAAATAAATGGTCAGCATGAGCGCCCCGGAAATGGCCATGGTAAGGGCGATCGAGGCGCCCACCATTTTCTGATCCCCGAACAGATAGTCGGTGAAAACTCCCGGCAGCAGCGGTCCCAGCGTCAGGCCGCCCAAATTCAGAATAAACAAATAAACCGCGCTCACCTGTGCGCGCACCTGGTTGGGGAAGATAACCGTCAGAGCCGCACCCACGGTCCCCATCGGCAGCACCAGGAAAAATATTCCCGGGCCGATCAGGGCCAGCGACCAGGCCGCCGTGGGCATCAGCATCGCCGGAGCGAGGAACAGGAGGATTCCGATCGCGCAGGGGATCGCCACGCGAAGGGGAGCGTCGACGAATCCCCGCCGCTGCCAGCGTTCGCTAAAATGCCCCCCCACGTACAAGCCTGCACAGCCGAATACAATGACGATCAGTCCCAGAGCCCGGCCGGCGTCTCCCACGTTCCAGCCGTGAACGCGGAGAAAATAGGGCGGAACCCATGCGGAAAACCCATAAAGACAGGCGGCATGGAAGACGAAGCCTACGGAAATTCCCACGACCGACTGCCAGCGCTTCCGCACCTCCGCCAATGTTTCACCTAAACTCAGCTTTTCTTTCCCCAAAGAAGTTCGAAGCACATCTTTGCGGACAGGTTCCCGCAGCGTAAAAAGCAGCAGCGCAACCAGGAGTCCCGGCAATCCCACAATCAGAAACGTGAGCCGCCAGGATGCGATGCTCCCGAGTACAGGAAGGGTGATATCGGGTTTCCGGGTGACTATCTGAACCACCGTGCCGCCAACGCCCAGCGCCAGTGCGGAACCGAGCACCTGTCCCATGTAATAAACGCTCAAGGCCTTGCCGAGGCGTTCCTTTGAAAAGTAGTCGGAGAGCATCGAGTATGAAGCCGGATGCAGGCCCGCCTCGCCGATTCCAACTCCCATGCGCGCCAGAAACAGGGCCGCGTAGCTTTTGGCCCCGGCGCAGGCGGCGGTGAAAAGGCTCCACATGGCAATGCAAATGGAGATCAGGTTGCGCCGGTTGGTCCGGTCCGCGATGCGTCCCAGCGGCAGGCCCATCACGGCATAGAAAAGCGCAAAGGAAAATCCCTGAAGCAGGGCCATCAAGGTGTCGCTGATATTTAGGTCGGCTTCGATTTGCGGCACCAGCAGACCCAGTATTGCCCTGTCCACAAAGGAAAGGGCATAGCAGAGCATCAGCACGATGGTCGCATACCACGCGGCCCCGTCCGCTCCCGGCGCTGCCGCATCGGCCGTGATTTTCTCCTCGGATTCTGGAGTCATGGGAGACCTTCCGCCCGACTATATCACAGATGCCCGCCTTCAGGCTTCAAAGTTCCCAATTTGCGGTTTCGCCATTTTGAGAACCGGGAACTCCAGACCGGAAACTTCAAATGCTTTTGACTTTGCTTGCATGAAAGGCAGACAATCTAATCACCTTGCAAGAAAAGCAATATTTGATTTTCTCGAACTCATAGGAAAACCGCAGTTCGGTCAATAGACAGGAGGCAAAAATGGCGGGTGCTCTTCAGGGCATCAAGGTCGTCGAGTTGGGCCACTGGGTCGCTGTTCCCTGCGCTTGCGCGATTCTGTCGGATTGGGGTGCTGAGGTAACCAAGATAGAAGACCCCGGGGTCGGCGATTCTTTGCGCGGAATCAAATCCATCGAGGGCATTCCCATGCAAGGCCGGATCGTGCCTGTTTTTGAAGTGCTCAATCGCGGTAAGCGAGGATTGGGCGTGAATCTGCGGACAGAGCAGGGAAGGCAGATTGTATATCGCCTGGTGGAGCATTGCGATGTTTTCGCATCCAATTTCCAATCCCGCGTATTGGACAGGTTGGGCATGGGCTACGAGACATTAAATAATCTGAATCCTAAGCTGATCTATGCCACCCTGACCGGGTATGGTGAGGCAGGCACAGACAGCGACAAGCCGGGTTACGATTACACGGCCTTCTGGTCCCGTGGCGGTCTCATGGCGAAACTCGGTGCTCCGACCGGCGTGCCTCCCAGCCACCGCCCCGGCATCGGCGACAGTATCACGTCGATGTGCATCACCTCGGGCATCCTGGCGGCCCTCCTGGCCAGGGAAAGAACCGGCAGAGGACAGAAAGTGGCATTTTCGCTTTATCAGACTGCGGTATGGGTCTTGAACCAGGACATTCAGGTCGCTTTATACAAGAACAAGGAAATTCCCAACATCGACAGGCAGAAAGTCAAAAACCCGATCTGGAACAGCTACCGGACGAGCGACGGACGCTGGATGCAGCTGGCCATGATGCAGTCGGAGCGCTATTGGCCCGACTTCTGCAAAGCAATAGGGCATCCGGAGCTGCAGAATGACAGCAGATTCGATTCCGATGAGAAAAGACAGCAAAACAACGAGGTGCTGATATCCATTATAGGCGAAGTCTTCGCGGGCAAGAGCCTCCTCGAGTGGACCGACATTCTTGACAGTCACGGGCTTGTGAGTTCCATGGCACAGACTGTCTCGGAAATCACAGACGATCCTCAGGCTGCCGAGAATGATTTTTTCGTCAAACTCGACCACCCCAACGCAGGCGAGATCAGGCTTGTGGCAAGTCCGGTCAAATTCAGCGAGACGGAAGCGAGCGTTAAAGGACCGGCGCCTGAGGTCGGCCAGCACTCGGAAGAAATTCTGCTGGAGGCGGGCTATACCTGGGATGAAATAACCCGCCTGAAGGACGAAGGAGCGATCAATTGAATGATCGGCATTCGCTATATCCAATTGGAATGTTTTTACTGGCCATTGGAACGACAATTGAAAAGAGAATATCGAATAACGAATATCGAATATCGAATGTAGATCCAATTGCCGTTGTCGAACGACCGGTATCGCGGCAGCCTGCCAAGGCAGAAGAATAGCGACATCGACGCAAGCCGATGCGCTTCAGACTTCTGCATTCGTTATTCGTTATTCGATATTCTCTTTTGCACTATTACCGTAGCCGTTAGCATGACCATCGAAGCGAGAATGACGGATATCCAACAAAACTGGGGAAGGCGCTAATGTCTCACAAACTGCGCGGCAGGACCTTTGAGGAATTTGCCGTTGATGAGGAGATCGTCAGCGGGACCAGGACTGTGACGGAGGCGGACGTAGCGGACTTCGCCCGTCTTTCCGGGGATTATCAACCTGAGCACATGAATGAAGAATATGCCGGGAAAGGTCCCATGGGAGAGAGGATTGCGCACGGCCTCCTGGTTTTATCCATGGCCACAGGACTGCTGAACCAGACAGGTGCTTTCGAAGGCACTTCCATTGCCATACTCGAGGTGGCCGTTCGCTTTAGGAAAGCCGTGAAGTTCGGCGACACCATACATGCGACCCAAAAGATCGTTGAAAAAAGGGAAACGAGCAAAACCGATCGCGGCATTCTCACAACCCGCATCACTGTGCTGAATCAGAGCGACCAGACGATCCTTGAAGCGGACCTGGTTATCCTGCTGTACCGGCGCGGCTTTGCGCCCCTATCGACCGGCATGGCCTGACGGGCATTGGCAAAAAAGGAAGGAGCGTTGAAATGGCTAAGCTCATCACCGGAGGAACCGGATATATCGGCGCCGAACTGGCTCATATACTGGTTGAGCGCGGGGAAGAGGTGGTCCTGTTCGACGTGGTCATAGCCGAACACCGCATTGAAGATATTAAAAACAAAGTGAAAGTGGTGCGCGGGGATGTCGGCAACTGGCCGGAGGTGGCAAATGTGGTCAGGCAAAACAGGATTACAGAAATCTACCATATGGGAGCAATGCTCAGCCTGGAGTCGGAGAGCAATCCCTGGGCCTCTTTCCGTGTGAATATTATCGGGACATACAACGTCCTGGAGGCGGCGAGGCTTTTTGATGTTGAAAAAATGATGTTCACAAGTTCACTTGGCACCTACGGACTGGGGATAACCGGGGTTGTCGACGATCTCACGATCCAGAGGCCGACTAATCTCTATGGTTGCGGCAAGCTCTACTGTGAGGGATTGGGCCGATGGTACATGAACAGGTTCGGGATCGATTTCCGCTCGATCCGATATCCGTCAACTTGCGGCCCTAACGTTCGCACTCCCGGCCATTGGGTGCCCGGAATGATACAGGACGCCATTTTGGGCAAGCCGCACGAGTGCATTTATGCATCCGCAGGCGATCCCGGAGCGCCCATCATATACGTTACCGATGCCGCCAGGGCTGCGGACATGATACTGCAAACTCCCAAAAACCAAATCAAAATGGTCAATTACTGTGTTTCAGGAATCCGCGATGCGCTCTCGGTGAATGAGCTCGAGGCTGCCCTCAGAAGGCGTTACCCAAAGACTGAAATCACCTACAGCCCCCCCCTGGGCGGGCTTCCGGTCTCGGTCATCAAGAGATTTGACGACAGCTGTGCCCGGCAGGAGTGGGGATGGAAACCGCTTTACGACACGCCTGAAGCGATCATAGATAAATTCGAGAGCGATGTGCGGGAGCGTGCGAGGTATTTTGGAGTAAGTATCACCCCGGCAAAGCCGGGGGCTTTACGCTTGTAGCCCCTCAAAGGGGCTTGATCGCAGTCCATTTGCACACAATTATATCTGAGCGGCATGTTGCTGCTGCTTTTTACAACGGGACAATTTGCGAGCATTTCGCGAAAAGCGCAAGCAAGCTTGCGCATCGAAAGCTGCGCCTGCAAAAATTGGCGCCGAATGAATTTGGGAGGTTATCGGAGACATGATCACAGCGACAACTGGAAGCGGAGCTGCAAAAGAGTATGCAGAAAGGGATAACAGGGTAAACGAAGCCATCGCGATGGCGGTGCCGGACCGGATACCGTTTCAACTGTTCGCCGGCTACTTTGCAGGCAGATATTGCGGCATTCCTCTCGCCTCAGCCTATTACGATTCCGACAAGTGGCGATCGGCCAACATCAAAACAATAACGGAGCTTGAACCGGACGTTTACTGGGCTGAAAACGCCGGTCTTTCCGGGAAGGCGCTGGAGTTTCTCGGCCCGCGCCAGATCAGGTGGCCGGGCTTCAAACTGCCTCCGAACCTCAGTCACCAGATGATCGAACTGGAGCCGATGAAGGCGGAAGATTATGAAGCCTTTCTCGAAGACCCATCGGATTTTATTGTTCGCTCCTATATGCCGCGGGTCTTTGAATCGGCGGAGCCTATGGCCAAGCTTCCTCCGTTCCGGTCGCTTTTCGGCCCGTGGGGAATGGTTTCCTACCTGGCACAATTCACCCGGCCTGACATGGTGGAAATGCTTGACAAATTCCGCCAGGCGGCGGAAATCCAGGCAAAATGGATGAAACGGGACGTCAGCCTCGATGTGGAATTGGCGGAGCTCGGCTTTCCGGCCTACTGCACTCCGAGAATGATGGCCCCTGCGCCTTTCGACATGATTTCCGATTTTCTACGCGGCATGCGCGGCGCCATGCTGGACATGTACCGCTCTCCCGACAAGCTCCTTGAAGCCTGCGATATGCTCTGCAGACAGACAGTAAAAGCGATTAAGGCATCGCCCGCACCCGAAGACGGCATTGTCAAAAGGGTTTTCATGGCGCTTCACAGAGGATCGGACGGATTCATGTCCCTGCCGCAATTCGAAAGGTTCTACTGGCCGACTCTCAAGAAAGTGATATTGGCCTTGATCGACGCCGGCTGGACGCCCTGCCCATTCTTCGAAGGGACGTGGGACCAGCGCCTCGAGTATCTTCTGGAATTGCCCAAGGGAAAGGTCCTCTGTCATTTCGCGAGGACGGATCCGAAAAAGGCTAAGGCCGTTCTGGGCGGACATCTTTGCTTTATGATCGACGTGCCGGGCATCATTTTGCAGGCCGGCACGATCCCGGAGGTTGAGGACTACTGCAAAAACCTCATCAAGGTTTGCGGCAAGGACGGGGGCTTTATCATGACTGCCACGGCCCTGGACGAAGCCACGCCGAAAAACGTGAAAGCCATGATAAACGTCACCAAAAGCATCGGCAGATACGACTAAAAAGCTATTGTTACTTTTGAGGCGGTATTTGCCTCTACTTTTTGGCGGTGGGCGCAAAAGTATAATTTCCCTTCTGCATCCCTATTCCTATGGTGAACCATAGAATGGGTTTGTCTATCCTGGCGAACCTCACCGGGCAGTGGGGGAGCCCCGGCGGCATCCATACCAGGCAGCTTTTGTTTAAAACGTGCTTTTCGCCATTGACCCAAAACTCCACTTCTCCGCCCAGGCTGTGCGGATCTTTCTGTCCCACGGAACCGATATATCCGAATATTTCACCCCAATCGTGGGAATGCTCCGGGTGCGTGACATTCTTCTCGTATCCGCTGTATAGCCATGCGAAATCTATATAGGGAGCTCCTTCCACAAGATCCAGATCCAACAGCCGGGTTGATTCTATGGTCGAGCCGCTTTTTTCGCGCATTTCCGCCAATTTCTTTTTGGCTTCGGGAGAATCATCCTTCGGCGGGTCCTTTTTGGGATTCACCCCATAGGAAATGTATTTGGCATAGTTGCGCTCCGCAGCCCTGGCGTCGCTGAACTGCGTCGGAGTCCTGGTGTATTTGGCATCTTTCCCACCAAATGACCCCGTAAAGAAGAGAATCGGCGAGTCTATTCTGTTGAAACGTATCGGGCAGTGTTTCAATCCCCTGGGTACATAGATGAGACAGCTTTTGGTTATCAGATATTTTTCGCCGCCCAGCCAGACCTCAATCTCTCCGCCCAGGCCTCGAGGGTCCTGCGGCCCTCTTGTGCCGATGAATCCGATGTACTCGTCGAAATCGTGGACGTGCTCTTCCTCCACATAGCCTTTGGAGGATCCTTTCCACAGCCAGACGAAATCCGCGTAGGGAGCACCTTCAATCCTCGTGCCGTCCAGGCTCAGCAATCTAGTCGCCTCCACGGTCGACGCCTCCTTTTCCTGTGCTTCCTTCATTTTCGCCGCAACCTCAGGAGGGACCTCGAAAGGTTTGGCGTCATAAATGAAATACTTGCCGTACGCGTTTCCCATGCTGCTGTCTCCCTGGACCGCTTTGCCCGCCTGCCCCTGAACCAGCGTCGCCAAAAACGATGCAAGCAAAACAAGCAGTACGGCCGATCCGATGTATCGATATGTCTTGTTCATGATTGATCCCCCTCGGGAAAAACCGGGATTTATCGCTTTCATTATTCTATTGGCTTCGTTTCCGGCTGAGGCCAAAGCCCGCGGAGGAGCCTCGCCGGCCCGCCTTGTGCTTTCGAATCCTGCTGAACTGTTGGAAGTGGTGCTTCTGCTGTAAATTTTGCGTGACGGAACCAGAATACCACGAGCCCATCGAAATTTGCATTTTATAGTGATAGCTGCAAACCCAAAGTGCTATTTTGTGCACATACGGCTGTCATACAAACATTTCGCGGGAGGAAAACATGGCAATGCTGAACGAGAGAATGAAGGAGATATTTTTAAAACAAGGCATTTTTGTATTGGGCACGGCAGATCTGAGCGGAATCCCCAACGTCGTGCCGGTCGGAGCGGTGAAAATCCTGGACGATGAGACGATTCTCGTATCGGATCAATTTTTCCTGAAAACCCTGAAAAACCTCAAAGAGAATCCCAACGTGGCTATGTCATTCTGGGAGGCCGAAAAGGGCGAAGGGTATCAGATCAAGGGCACCGCCAGCATCCTGACCCAGGGAAGGATCTACGAGGAGACGGTCGAATGGATTCGCAAGTTCAGCCGGGAGATCGGCCACCCGCTCGAGTCCAAGGGAGCGGTTGTAATCAAAATCAATGCCATATACTCGGTCACTCCGGGATCAAGCGCAGGTCAGAGAGTCGCCTGACGCAGAGAGTGTCTGCTCGATCGACATTCGCCCATTCAGGTCGGGCTTATAGCAGGGGATTGGAGCCGATTATAGGGTAATCAAGGACGAATGGCAGCACAGGGGGGCGCAAGTCCTGTGTGCCTGCAACAGAGAGCCTTATATGACTATTCCTATTGTTAGTTTTATAAATTGGGTTAGAATACAAGAGGCCGTGGACGTATTGTGTGCAGGAGGAAGTAATCCAACGGCCGATTGATCTGGATTTTGATTAGGTTGAGGGAACCAGCGGATCGTCGCAAATAGTCCGGACGCCGGCGGCGAGGATCCTTGGGTTAGTGAAGTGACCTGCTGTATTAGTTTTTCCCCAGCGTTTTGAGTCTACTCCCGGAATTACCCGC
>JAEAME010000475.1_pt1 | contig 41092 bp, 36 predicted proteins | sample 8958731 | NCBI WGS metagenome assembly JAEAME01 (sample SAMN16933194, study PRJNA681113) | bioreactor sludge metagenome | isolation source: anerobic bioreactor sludge (Control) | place: India:Bengaluru | collected 2018-10-24
GGTGCAGAGGTAGGACCAGAACTCGCGGCCTTTGGGGGCCAGCTCGGCCACGGCCCGGGGATCGACCCGGTCGAAGATGGTGCAGCCGATCTCGGTGACGTCCATGATCCCGGGGCCGGGACGGTGCTCGGTGATGAAGCGGGTCAGGCGCGGCGCGTTCCGGCGGATGTTGAGCATGCCCTCGCGGACGAAGGGATAGTCCTTGGGGTCGGGTTCGTCGAACCAGTAGAGGTACTCGCGGCCGAGCCAGCCGTTGGCGGCCAGGTGGTCCTCGACCTGCTTCAGGTACTGGCCGATGAGCCGGCCGTACTCGGGCGTGCCCTGGCGGAAGCCGCAGAACATCCCCTCCTCGCGGCTGAAGAAGGAGCCCGTCCCCAGGCCCTCGAGCGGCAGGTCGTAGGCATTGAAGCCGAGCTCGTCGAGAGCGCGCCGGCCGCCCCGGTCGAACTCGGTGAAATCGACGTCGACCTTCATCCCCTCGAGCGGCATCTCGAGATCGCCCGCCTCGAGCAGGCTGTCGACGCGGGCTTCGGGGCCCTTCGGGGCCGCGGTCAGGACGAGGTCGTCGAACCAGGCCGTCCCCCGGGTCGTGCCGCCGTTGTCGCGGAAGGCGGGGAAGAGCGTCAGATCGAGGCCGGCCGCTTCGTCGGGCAGGCGCGGGAACTCGATCGTTTCCTGTTTCCATTCCTTGGCGCCCTCGAAGACCTTGAGCAGGTTGGCCCCGGCGATCCAGGCGCCCTCGGCCGTGAAGAACTCGCACAGGACCGTATAGGGCCGGCCCGCCTCGGCCGTCCGGGCCCAGACCGTCAGTTTGAGCGGGGTGTGCCCGGCCAGGGGGATGCGCGCGCCGTACTTCGCGCCGACGTTCTCGTCGGCCCTGTCGTCGGCGATCATGAGGGCCCGGCGGCCGCCGTGGACGCCCTCGGTCACGAACTCGCCGCCCTTCCAGAAGACGCCGCTCGTGCGGACCTCCATCGGATAGAGCTCGAACGGCGATGTCGGCGCCACGCGGTGGGCGCGCATGTCCTGATAGTAGAGGTCGACGACCTTCTCCAGCTCCTCCCGGGTCTCCAGGTTGTGGTAGGCCTTGATATCGCCCGTCGGCAGGCCGAACGAGGACCGGACCGAGGACCTTTCCGGCAGCGCGAAGGCCCGGACCGTGAGCTCGACCGGGACCCGGCAGGACCAGCCCCCGGCCGTCAGCGTGAGCGCGCCTTTGTAGAGGCCGGGAGCGGCCTCGGCCGGGACGCGGACCGTGATCCAAAGCGCGTGGTTCTCGCCGGCCGCCGCGGTGAAGGGGCCGTCATAAAGCGGCAGGGGATCGGGCCACCAGCCGGCCGTCCCCGCGGCGTCGGTCGGCACGGCCACCGGGACGTATTCGACGTGACGGACCGAGATGCCGGCGGCGGCGATCGTCCGGCCGCCGTCCCCGGTCAACGGGCCGGCCGCGGCGCGGACGCCGTCCAGCCGGACGGAGGGCCGGAGGACGACGAGAAAGGGCTCGTACTCGTTGCCGGCCGCGGCGATGCGGACGACGCCTTGGACCGCCGCCGGGACCGGATCGTCCCGCAGGACCTTATAGGCGCCCTCCGCCCACCACACGGCGCACGGCGGGCCCGCTTGGATGAGATAGCCGTACGATGGGCCGGCCGCTGGGGCGGGGGCGGCCAGGAAGGCCAGCCCGAGGGCCAAGGCGGCAAAGACGGTCCCCGGGTGACGACGGTGCGGCCTGTTCATGAGTCCCTCCTCGGCGGCCCCGGCCGGCGCGGCCGGGCCTATTTCCTCTTGTCGGGATACGGCGGGTGGACCGGCACCGGCCGCGGGTCCTTGGCGATCAGCTCCTGGAGATGCTTGACGGCCGCCTCGAGCTGGGCGTCGCGGCCTTCGAACACGGCGTGGGGCAGGTTGTCGACGACGATGTCCGGGTCGACGCCGTGCCCCTCGATCAGCCACTCGCCTTCGGGTCCGTAGACGCCCGTCTCGGCCGCCGAGGCCAGGCCCCGGTCGACCAGGACGTTGGACGAGCTCAGCCAGATCTCGCCGCCCCAGGTCCGGGTGCCGATGACCTGGCCCAACCCCAGCCGGCGGAAGCCTTCGGCGAAGGCCTCGCCGTCGGAGGCCGTCCGTTCGTTGCAGAGAACGACCAGGTGGCCGCGGAAGGCGTGCTGCATGTTCCAGGTCGGCCGGCCGACCCGGCTTTGCCAGTAGAACCAGGCCCGCCGCAGCAGTTTCTCCAGGACCCAGGAATCGATGTTGCCGCCGCGGTTGTGCCGGACGTCGATGATCAGGCCCTGGCGGTCGAAGACGGGGTAGAAGTTCTTGACCCACTCCGTGTAGTTGTCGCCGCCCATGGCCCGCAGGTGGACGTAGCCGATGGCCCCCCGCCCGGCCTTCTCGACCTCGAGGCGGCGGGTGTACTCCCACTCGCCGTAGCGGAGGTCGGCCTCGGCGCCCGGCGTCATGGGCACGACGATCTCCTTGCGGGACGGCCCGCCGGCGGCCGGCTTGACCTCGAGCAGGACCTGCTGGCCGGCCGTGTTGCGCAGCAGGAGGGCCGGATCGGCGACCGCCAGGGTCGGGACGCCGTTGATGGCGGCGACGATCTCGCCTTCCCGGACGGCCGACATCGGCTTGCCGAGGGGGGAGAGGTTGTCGGGGTACTCGGGATCGGACCGGTAGATGTGCTCGATCCGGTAGCCGCCCTTGGCCTCGTCGCGGACCAGGCGCGCCCCGAGGGAGCCCGGCGAGACGCTGTCCGCCGGCTGCCGCAGGTCGCCGCCGCGGACGAAGGTGTGCAGGGCCGAGAGCTCGCCGACGAGGTGGGCCAGCAGGTCGTTGAGCTCGGCCCGGTCGCTGACCCGCTCGACGAAGGGCCGGTGGCGCTCGAGGAGGCCCTCGTAGTCGACGTTGTGGAGGTTGCGATCGTAGAAGTAGTCGCGCTCCATGCGCCAGGCGTCGACGAACATCTGGCGCCATTCCTCGCGGGGATCGATGGAGAAGGTCCACTTGGAGAGGTCGAGGCGCCGTTCGGCCAGGGTCTGCTGGGTGGGTTGGGCCGGCCCGGCGTCGATGACGTAAAGGTCGCCGCCCTTGCGGACGAAGATCTTCTTGCCGTCGGCCGAGAGCTCGAACTGGCGGACGTCCTCCAGGAGCGTTTTGGCCTGGACCCCGCGGTTCTTGATCTCGACGGCCTGGAGCTTGGACTGGCCGGCGGCGTTGGAACCCTCGTCGACGAAGAACAGGGCCTTGTCGTTCACGGCCAGGCCGGCGTAGACGCCCGGCGGCAAGGGCACCTCGAAGACCCTGTCCGCCAGGCCGGGCAGGGCGATCTCGACCTTGACGCCGGGGGCGGGCTTGGCGGCGTCCTTGGCGGCGCCCGGCTTGGCCTCGGCGGCCTTGTCGCCGGCGGCCTCCTTGCGCTCGGCCTGCAGCTCCGTGGCCGGGGCGAAGGGGAAGGGGTCCTGGCCGCTCAAGGCGGCGGCGTAGATCTTGGTCGTCTTGTCGAAATAGGGCTCGGGCTGCCGCGGCCCCCAGGGCGAGCCGACGGCGCTCTGGAAATACCGGTCGGACAGGAAGTAGAGCCATTTCCCGTCCGGGCTCCAGGCCGGCCCGTAGGAGTCGACCCGGTCGTTGGTCAGCTCGGCCCGCCGGCCCGTCGCGGCCTCGTGGAGGGCGATCCGGCTGAAGCCGTTCGGGGCGGCCTCGACGTAGGCCAGCCAGCGGCTGTCGGGGGACCAGGCCAGGCCGGAGAACATCTCGACCTCGGACACGGCGATGCGGGCCGGCGTTTTCTTGCCGGCTTCGAGGAGCCAGAGCTGGTAGTCCTTGTCGGCGAAGGCGAGCCAGCGGCCGTCGGGCGACGGCAAACCGTCGAAGCGAAGGACCTTGGCCCCGGACGTCAGCGGCTCGGACGGACCGAGGCCGTCGGCCGGATAGCGGTGGAACTCCCATTCGCCGGTCTCGTCGGTCAGGACCATAAGGCTCTTGCCGTCGCCCATGAAGCGGGCCGACCGGGCCCGGACGCCGGCCCGGCGGCTGACGCGGACCCAGCGGCCGTCGCCGGCCGGGGCGACGAAGACCTGGCCGCGCGAGACGAAGACGGCCCGGTCGCCGTTCGGGGAGATGTGCCCCGAGGTCAGGTAGTCGAGGGGCTTGCTCACCCAGCGCTCGCGCATCTGGTCGAAGTCGGACGGCAGGGTGACGGCCACGGGCTCGTCCCGGCCGGCGGCGATGTCGTAGACGAGCAGGTCGGCCACGAGCTGGTAGGCGATGCGGCCGTCGTGGAGGGAGGGCGCGCTGGCGTCGAAGCCCTTGTGGAACGTGTGCTGCTTGAGGGCCGCGCCCTTGAGGTCCATGGACCAGATGTTCATGGAGCCGTCGCGGTCGCTCAGGAAATAGACCCGGTCCTTCCAGACCATGGGGTTCTTGCTCGTGCCGGCGTAGTCGGGCGTGAGCGGAGTGGCCTCCGCGGCCCCGAGCGCGTAGGACCACAGGTTCTGGGCCGTGCCGCCCTTGTAGCGCTTGGTGAAACTGCCCTGGAAGGGGAGGCGGGTGAAGTAGAGCGTCGTCCCGGACGGGTCGAAGGAGCCGTCGGCGGCCTGGCCGAGCGGCAGGACCGTTTCGGCGTTCGTGGCCGGGTCGAGGACAACGAGCTGGGTGTTGGGCAGGGTCGAATACTTCTGGGTGCCGTAGAGGACCTTGCCGTCGGGCGTCCAGCCGACGACCGTCCCGCCCTGGCCGGCGAATGTCCGGCGCGCCGGCAGTCCGCCCGCGAGAGGCATGGTGTAGACCTCGGTCGGGCCCTCGTACTGGGCGGAGAAGGCCAGGGTCCTCCCGTCGGGCGAGATGGCCGGGGAGGATTCCAGGCCCGGATGCGAGGTCAGGCGCCGGGCCGCGCCGCCGCGGGCGTCGACCGTCCACAGGTCGCCTTCCGACACGAAGACGATCGTGTCGCCGTGGAGGGCCGGAGAACGGTAATAGCCGGTCCGGCCGGCCGTTTCGGCGGCCATGGCCAGGCCGGCGATGCCGAGGAGGACGGCCAGGAAGGCCAGGGTTCTTTTCATGGCGGGCTCCTTTCCGGAACGGGATGCGCGTGCCGGTATTCTAATCCAAAACGGACGCGCGGGGGAACGGAATTGGCGTATGATAAGGCCGCTCCGGGGGACCGGACGGGCCCGATGCCCGGGCGGGCCCCGCGAACGCGGAACCGGGCGGGGGACGCCGGCTTCGAAGCGGCCTCCGGGGACGGGAGCCGGATATTCATGAGAACTAGACAAAATGGCCGGCCGGACGGGTCCTTATAGGCGAACCGTGTCAGAGCGAGGATGGACCGCGGAGGAGCTCTACGAGCGCCATGGAGAAGGCCTTTATCGCTATCTATTATTCAAGCTCGGCTCGGCCGAGGACGCCGAGGACGCGCTTCAGGAGTGCTTCTGCCGGTTCGCCCGCTACGACTTACGCTGGCGGCTGGTGCGCAACGTCCGGGCTTTCGTCTTCCGGGTGGCCCGGAACGAGGCCGACCGGTCCCTGCGGCGCAGGCTGGGGCGCCGGGCGGGGGAGAGGATGATCGCTTCGGGCGCGGTCCAGGGATTCGCCGCGGTCTTCGCGGCCCCCGCCGAGCCGGACCTGGCCCTGCTCCTGCGGCGCGCTGGGGAGCTGCCGGCGGAGCAGCGGGAGGCCGTTTACCTGAGGGTCTTCGACGGCCTGACGTTCAAGGAGATCGCCGCGGTCTGCGGCGTGCCGGCCAACACCGCCGCCAGCCGCTACCGCTACGGCATCGCCAAGCTGCGCCAGGACCTGGGGGAGACGCGATGACGCGCGGCAGCCGGCGCCGTTCGACGGAGGTCAAGCCGTGAGGTCCGGAGAGACGAGAGAAGGCGATCGGGGGAGAGCCGGGCTGGAAACGGACGGCATCGAGCGGGAGCTCCGGCGCTTCGTCCCGGCCGTTATTCCCCAGGGTTTGCGGGAGAGGGCCCTGCGACGGGCGGCCGCGGCACGGGGGGACACGGCTCTCGCGCCGTGGATGCGCGTCGCCGCGGCGGTGGGCGCGGCCCTGATCGGACTGATCCTCGTCCTCGATCCTATCCAGCGCCGGCACGAAGAGGCCCGCATGGCCGCCCTGCTCGACGGCCGCGTCGCGGCCCCGCCGGCGGCCGAGGCGGCCGCGGAGCTGGCCGAAGCCGGGCTGGGGACGGGGATCGAAGCGCAGCGCTGGGCCCGCGTTCGCGAGCTGGCGGCCGCCGCGGCCCGCAAGCCCGTGCCGGGGGCGAATCTCGCCGCCCTGGAACGAATAAAAGGAAGGTGGGAATATGAATCTCCGGAAGATCCTGATTAGGACCGGTCTCGGTCTTCTGATCTTTATCGCGGCCGTTCTCGCCGTTCGCGCCGTCCTCAATTTCACAGAAGGCCGGGCGCTGACAAGAACATTGGCCGGGCTTAAGTCCCGAGGGATCCCCCTGACGGCGAAAGACCTGGCCCCGCCGTGCGCCGACGAAGATAACGGCGCCCGCCTTTGGAAGGCCTACGAGAACCTGTCGGTGATCCCCGGGCGCCATATCTTCAAGCCGGGCCAGGCGCCCCACAAGGTCCGCGATCTGGAGGTCCGCAAGCTGATCTCCCGGGCCTGGCAGGATTACACGGACGGCCAGACGATCGCCCCGTCCGACCGGGCCGCCCTCAAAGAGGTGATCCTCAAGAACGAGAAAGCCTTCGCGCTCCTGGCCGAGGTCGTGGACAAGCCGTGTTTTTTTTATCGGGACCCGGCCGATTCCATTATCGAGGGCCTGACGCCGGATGCGCTCCAGACACTCGGGACGGCGAGGCTCCTGTTCTTCTCGGCGCTCTTCAAAACCGAAGAAGGCGATTGGAAGGCCGCCATCGACAGGCTCGCCATCGGCCTGAAGTTGACGCCGCTCATGGCCCGCGAGGGACCCCTGATCTCGTACCTCATCTCGCTCGCGGGGACCTGCCTTCTTGCCCAGCCCATCGCTGAGATCTGCCGCGGCCGGGAGATCCCGGATGAGCACCTCGTCCGCCTGATGGCGTGTCTGGATCCGAGCCCGTGGCGGGACCGCTTGGCGTTCGGTTGGCGCGGAGAGCGGGTGTTGTTCGTAGAGGCCGGGGAATACTTTCTCAAGGGAGACCTTAGAGATATCGGCTCCATATGGGAGGTCCCGCGCTGGTGGGAGAAGATCAGCGTTTGGCTGGCGCGGCCGCTTGTAAAAAGGGACATGCGCAGGTCCCTGCCGGACTTCGATTTCATGGAGGCCCAGACCAAAGTCCCTTATTACAAGAGCAGGGACTCGCTCAGAGCCCGCGATCTGGGGCTTAGAAAAGGGCCCTGGTACGCCTTCCTGTCCAATATGGTGACGGTCGGCGAATCCGAGACCGCCTTCATGAAGACGGCTCGGGCGGAGGCGATCATGCTGGCCTCGAGGGCCGGGCTGGCTTGTCGCCTTTTTAAGAGCCGGACCGGCCGTTATCCCGATCGACTGGACGAACTCGTTCCCGGCCTGCTGGCCGAGGTCCCGATCGACACGTTCACGGGCCGGCCTCTCGTCTATCGCCGCGAAGGGGAGGGCTTCATCGTCTACAGCCTGGGCTCGAACCGGAAGGACGACGGCGGCCGCTCGACCTACATGATCACCCAGCTGGTCATGGACAAGGACGACGACTGGAGCTGGAAGGAAGAGAAATAGCATGACGACAATCGATTCGAACGCGGCCATTCCCTATCAGGCCATCGATTGGGCGGCGGTCCCTAGGACCGAGCACAAGGGCGAGACGGGAACGTCGTTCTGGCGGACGATCCAGCTGCCGGGCCTGCGGATCCGCATCGTCGAGTACTCCCCGGGGTACGTGGCCGACCACTGGTGCCAAAAAGGCCACATCGTCCACGGCCTCGAGGGCGAGTTCGTCAACGAGCAGGAGAGCGGGGAGAAGACGGTCATGACCAAGGGCATGACCTACGTCGTCTCCGACGGGGCCAGCTCGCACCGCTCGCGGACGGAGGGCGGGGCCACCCTGCTCATCGTCGACGGGGACTTCCTGAAGGGCGATCGATAGGCCCGGGGACGGCCCCCGGCCCCGCGCCAATCATCAAGCCGGAACGGCCGGGCCGCTACCGGACCGGGGCCCGGTCCGTTCCCTCCGAATGGCGAAAAAGTAGGGACAGGGTATTGTGTCCCCCATCTTCGCCCGTCTTAGTAGACGCAGGAGCGGGCGGCCTCGGCGTAGACCCGGAGGTGCTCGGGCGGCGCGTCGAAGAAGTGGTCGCAGCACGACAGGATGTAGCCGCCGTCGCCGCCGACCTTCTCGAACAGCTCCCGCACCTTGGCCCGGATCTTGTCTGCCGGCCCGGCGGTCAGGACGTTGAACTGGTCCAGGCCTCCGATGAGGGCCAACCGCCGGCCGACCTTGGCCTTGAACTCCCAAGGCTCCTGGTTGCCGCCGATGGACATCGGGGCCAGCGTCTCGGAGGCGTCGCAGCCGTTGGCGACGATGAGCTCTTCGATGCCCTTGGTGCCGCCGCAGGTGTGGTAGACCGCCTTGAAGCCGAGCGCGTGGAGCGCTTCGTGCATCCGGCGGTCGTAGGGCAGGCAGAACTCCCGGTGGAGCGCCGGCGAGATGAGCGTCGACGAGGCCGACCCGCCCCCCGTTTCGACGAGGTCGAAACGAGCGCCTTCCATGGACTCGATGAATCGCAGCTTTTTCTCGAGCAGGATGGCGAGCAGCGCATGGACCCAGCCCGGATCGTCGAACGTGCGCAGGATGAGGGCCTGGATATCGAAGAGACACGCCGCGTGCTGCCAACAGCCGGCCTGATCTCCCCAGACGAAGCCGCGCAGGATGCCGGCGTCGCCGACCGCGTCGTAGGCCCGCGCGACGGGCGCCCGATCGAGCCGCGGCACGGGCATGTACTTCTCGATGAGCCGGATGTCGTCGTCGTGCTTGATGAGGTACTCCGTGACCCAGGTCGTCATCCGGTTGCCCTCGGTCCGGTAGGTGAGGGCGCCGCCGGGCGTCGTGATGATGTGGCGGGCCACGCGGTGATCGGGATCGGCGCTAAGGACCTGGGCCTCGTCCCGCCACTCGGGCGTCGAGAACTTGTTGAAGTCCGCGTCCGCGAGCCAGAATTGGCCCATGTCCTGGAAGTACTGGACCGAGGCGTCCAGGCCGAACAGGCGGAAGGCCTCGAGATCGCCGAGGCCGCCGAGAAACGTGTCCAGGTGGTACTTCTGCCACTGATGCACCGTCGCCGGCAGGCGATCGGGCTTTCCCCGGGCCAGGGCCGTGAGCAGGCGCTCTTTCGAGGTCACGGACGGATTATATTTGATTTTTCTCCATCGTTCCATTACAAGGAAGCACGAAGGAGGTCCCCATGATGCGCTCGATGCCCCGCCGCGTCAACGGCGCCGTTCTCTGTCACCGGGCCGTCCTCGCCGCCCTGGCGGCCCTGGCTGTCGCCGGCCTTGTCGCCTGCGCCGGGCCCGCTCCCGAAAAGCCCGGTTCGGCCGCGGCCGGCGAGAGGCCCGCGGTCCCGCTCCTGGCCGAGGACGCCGTCCGCCTGTCCAACGACCCGGCCAAGACCGAGCTCTTCCGGGACGTCGGGCTCGGCCTGTTCATCCACTGGGGGCCTAACAGCCAGGTGGGCACCGAGATCTCCTGGCCCCTCTACAACGCCTCCGACGAGTTCGTCCGCAAGTACTACGCCCTGGCCGACACGTTCGACCCGGCCGCGTTCGACGCCGCGGCCTGGGCCCGTCTGGCCAAGCTGGCCGGCGTGGGCTACGTCGTGTTCACGACCAAGCACCACGACGGCTTCTGCAACTTCGACACCGCCTACAGCGACTTCAAGGTCACCCGGACGCCCTACGGCAAGGACATCACGGCCGAGGTGGCCGCGGCCTTTCGCCAGGAGGGCCTCCTCGTCGGCTTCTACTATTCGCCGGGGGACTTCCGCTACCAATGGGAGACCGGCCGGCGCACCGGCCACATCTACACCCCCGATTTCGACAGCCCGGCCCCCTACGGGCCCCGGAAGCTCGCCTTCGCGGATTACGAGCGCGCCCAGCTCGAGGAGCTCCTGACCCGCTACGGCGACGTCTTCCTGCTCTGGTTCGACGGCCCGTGCGATCCCCTCAAGAAGCACGCCTGGCGCGTCCGCCAGGACGTCTTCATCAGCCGGGGCGAGATCCCGACGCCCGAGCAGGAGATCCCCGGGACGCCCGATGACCGGGCCTGGGAGAGCTGCCTGACCACGAGCTATCAGTGGTCCTACCTCCCCGGCGCCGTCGTCCGGCCCTCGGCCGAGATCGTCGAGAACCTCATCCACATCCGGGCCCGCGGCGGCAACCTGCTCCTCAACGTCGGTCCGCGGCCGGACGGCCGCATCGCTCCGGCCGACGAGGACCTCCTGCGCGACCTGGGCCTGTGGATGATGCTCTACGGCGAGGCCATTCGGGGCGTGCGGCCCTGGACCGTCACGAACGAAGGCGACGTCTGGTTCACCGCCAAGCGGGCCGAGGGCACGGTTTACGCCCTGGCCGGCCTGGCGGACAACGCCCGGACGCTCCTCCTCAAGTCCGTCGCCGCCACGCCCGCGACCAAGGTCACCCTCCTCGGCCAGGAGGGGGAGCTGCCCTTCGAGCAGACGCGGGACGGCCTGAAGATCACGGTCACGCGCAAGCAGACCATCCGCCTGATCAAGGCCAAGCCGGTCGCGGGCCGCGAGGAGACGAGCGACGTCCAGCGCCTGACCTGGGGGCTCGAAGCCCCCGTGGCCGTCAAGATCACCTCCGCGTCGGCCGCGTCCGGTGGAGCTGCTGCGGGAGCCGCGAAGTGAAGCCCAAGCCGCTTGTCCATGCCGTCCTGATCGTCGTTCCGCTGGCTTTGGCCTTCGCCGCCGGGGCCCTCGTCCTGAAGCGGCCGGGGGCCGCGCCGGAACGGGTCGAGCGCTACGGCATGGTCATCGGCGTCAAGCCGGAGAAGATCGCCTATTACCGCCAGCTCCATGCCGCCGCCTGGCCCGGCGTCTTGGCCCGGATCAAAGACTGTCATATCCGGAACTACTCGATCTACTTCCGGGAGGTGGCCCAGGGCCAGTTCTTGCTTTTCTCCTATTTCGAATACACCGGGAACGATCTTGCGGCCGACATGGCCAGGATGGCCGCCGATCCCGAGACGCAGCGCTGGTGGAAGGAGACCGATCCCTGCCAGTCGCCCATCCCGACGCGCCTCGACAAGGAATTCTGGAGCCGGATGGATGAAGTCTTCCACGCGGATTGAGGCGAACCGATGAGCGACGCCTCGCGTCTGTCCATGTCCGGGCTCGATATCACCCTGGTCTTCCTCTACCTGGCGGGCATCGTCGGCCTGGGCCTGTGGGCCTGGAAACGCCGGCGGACGCATCAGGCTTCGTCGGCCCAATATTTCCTGGCCGGCAACTCGCTCCGCTGGCCCGTCATCGGCCTGGCCCTGTTCTCGACGAACATCTCGACCATCCACCTGGTCAGCCTGGCCCAGGAGGGCTATGTCAACGGGCTGGCCTACGGCAACTTCGAGTGGATGGCCGCTTTCCTGCTGATCGTCCTGGCCCTTGTTTTCGCCCCCTTCTACATCCGTTCCCGGGTGGCGACCCTGCCGGACTTCCTGGAAAAACGCTACTCGCGGGCCTCGCGGGACTGGCTGGCCGTCCTGTCCATCGTCTCGGCGGTCTTCATCCACATCGGCTTCTCGCTCTACACGGGGGCCGTCGTTCTGCACGGCCTGTTCGGGATCGACATCAACACCAGCATCGTCGTCACGGCCCTCCTGACCGGCCTTTACACCGTCGTGGGCGGCCTGCTGGCCGTCGTGGTCACCGAATCCGTCCAGACCGTTGTCCTCATCCTCGGATCGGCGTGTGTCCTCGGCTTCGGGCTGGCCCGGATCGGCGGCTGGCAGGCCCTGGTCGCCGCCGTCGAGCCCGTCAAGCTGACCGTGCTCCGCACGGCCGCCGAAACCCCGTCGCTGCCGTGGTATGCCGTCTTTCTCGGCTACCCGGTCATCGGCCTGTGGTATTGGTGCGCCGATCAAACCATCGTCCAGCGCGTCCTCGGGGCCAAGGACGAGCGCAACGCCCGGCTGGGCCCGCTGTTCACCGGCTTCCTCAAGATCCTGCCGGTTTTCCTGTTCGTCCTGCCCGGGCTCATCGCCTACGGCCTTGTCCGGCAAGGCGCCCTCCCGGCGCCGGAGAGCTCGGCCGATGTCTATTCGCTCCTCGTCAACCGGGTCCTGCCGGCCGGCCTCAAAGGCGTCGTGGCCGCGGCCCTGCTGGCCGCCCTGATGAGCACGGTCTCGGGGGCGCTGAACTCGATCGCCACGCTCTTCACCCTGGACCTCTACAAGCGCTGGCGGCCCGAGGCGTCGGACAAGCGCCTGACCCTCGTCGGTCGTCTCGTGACCGTCATTGCGATGGCGGTGGCCATCCTCTGGTCGCCGCTGATCAGCCATTTCCAGAGCCTGTTCCAGGGCATCACGGCCGTCATCTGCTATATCGCCCCGCCCATCACGGCCGTGTTCCTCTGGGGCGTCCTGTGGCGGAAGGCCTCCGCGGCGGCCGCCCGCATCACGCTGATGGCGGGCTCGGCCCTAGGCCTGGCCGTTTTCCTGCTCGATTGGTTCAAGGACCGGACGGGCTGGAACGTGCCCTCCATGATGGCGACCTTCTACCTCTTCCTGGTCTGCTCGGTCATCCTGGCCGTCGTCTCTCTCCTCAAACCCCACATCCATACCGAGGAAAGCGCGAAGCTCGTCTGGAACCGTCCCGCCGATGCCCTGCGCGGCGCGCCGGGCCAGGGTCTCATGGATTACCGGATCGCGGCCCTGGCCCTGTTCCTGGCGATGGTCGGCCTATACGTCGTCTTCGGCTGAATCAGACGTTGCCGAAGCGCGGGTTGACGACGTTGCTGTAGATCGAGCCGAAGCGGTAGTTCACGCCGACCTCGAAGCGCAGGTAGTAGCCCGAGGCCAGCCGCTTGAGCTCGAGCAGGATCTCCTCCTGCGAGTACTCCCGGGCCGGCAGCGAGAGCTGGTCGCGGATGCGGCTGTACTGGCCGCCGACGTTGAACGACAAGCCGCGGAAGAGGTTGATGTAAACCCCGAAGTCGGCGCGCAGGTTGTTGTACTTGACCTCGGGCACGAAGGTCGAGCCCTGGACCGAGGCCCCGATCGAGCCCCAGGGCTCCTTGATCTCCAGAACGGCCTGCAGCGACTGGCTGAACAGGTTCTCCCGCTCCTTGTCGTAGATGGTGATCTCGTCATAGGTCCGGAGATTGAAGGAGACGCGGTACTGGAGGCGCAGCTCCCGCCGCGTCGCCTCGGCGTAAGGGAAGATGTTGTACTCGACGCTCGGGCCGAACGAGGTGAAGAGGCGGGCGTTGTCGTAGGTCGAGGCGTAGAGACTGGCGCTGCCGCCCCAGGACCAGTGGCCGTCGATGCTCTTGAAGACCGACGTCGACAGGCTCTTGCGGGTGGTGTCGCTGACGATGGGCTCCTCGTCGGGGATCTCGTAGCGCCGGTGGGTGAAGCTGAGGCCGCCGTAAAGGCGGAACTTCATGGCCTCGGTGGTCCGGTTGGCCGACAGGTTGATCTGGTAGCTGTAGCGCTCGGCCTGGTCCTCGAACTCGCCGTTGCCGCGCAGGCCGAGGCCGAAGACCCAGTAGTGCCAGGGATCGGAGGTCGGCGTCGGCCGGAAGTCCTTTTTTTGGGCGTAGCTGATGGAGATGAACTCCGACAGGGGGGTGTCGTAGACGTAGGGGATGAGCCCCTGCTTGAGCACGTTGACGAAGCCGCGGCGGTACTGGTCCTCGGTGTCGGTCGGCTTCGAGTAGTACCGGAGCGTCGCCGCCTTGCCCTCGTGCTTCTTCAGCCCGATGAACGCCAGCGTGTACTCGCTGCCCCCGCCGCCGGTGGGCTGGCGGGTGACGATGATGTGAATGTCGGCGCTCTGCCGGTCGAGGACATAGTTGACGAACGTGATCTCCGTCTTGATGTACTCGAAGTCGCAGCTGCGGCGGTCGCAGTCGAGATAGACGTTCGGGGCCACGCTGCGCATCTCGTCCTGGGGGATGACCTGGGGGCCTTGGCCGGCCGCGGCGGCGAGGGGGACGGCGGCCAGGATCAGGGCGGCGAACAGGGCCGGGCGGGGGCGTCGCGTCATCGGGTCCTCACGAACACCTGGGTCCAGGGAATGATGTTGATCTCGGAGCCGCGGGCGTAGGCCTCGCCGCCGAGGAACCTCTTATAGAGCCAGGACTGGATGGCATAGATGCGGACGATCGTCGAGGGCGGCAGGCTCGAGGCCGGGATGACGGCGGAAGTCTCCTCCATGTTCTCCCTCTTGAAGATCTCGCGGCCGGTCCGGAAGTCGTAGGCGTGGATGTCGACCGGCGACGGGAAGCGGTCGTACCGCCAGAGGACGGGCAGGTCCCCGTCCGTCCCCACGACCGCCGGCCGCGGCTCCTCTAGGGCCAGCCAGGCCGGCAGGGGGAACCGTTCGCGGATGGCGGCCCGGCCCTTGAGGCCGATCTCGACCTCGATCCCGTCCGGGAGCCTGGCCTTGTCGACCGGGACCCGCCGCTCGTAATGGTCGGCGGCGTAATCGAGCCGCTCCCCGAGCGCGGTGACGGCCGCGTCGGCGATCGAAGCCCCTTCCTGCGAGCCCCGCCGGAGCTCGACGTAGATGCGGACCTCGTAGAGGTCGAGGTCGTTGTTGTAGTCGTACCGCGACAGGCTGGCGGTCGGATAGACGGACAGGCGGAGGAACACCGGTTCGGACGGCTTGGGCGGGGCCGGCGCCGGCGGCTCCTGGCCCCGGGCCAGACCGGCGGCGGCCAGCAGGACCGCCGCGGCGAGGGCTCTCTGGACGCGCATGATCGTCTCCTTGTCCCAGGCATTATACCCTATCGGAAAACGGCCCGGAACGGCCCCTGCGGGACGGGGCCCCGGCATCTTGTCTCCCGCTCCGGCCTGTGCCATAATGGGCCAAACCGGCCGGCCGCCCGGCGTCAAGGAGGGGGAGGTCAAACGATGAGCAACACGCGGACGATCTGGGAGGGGGACATCGCGCCCGATTTCACGCTCAAGGACCATCACAATCGCGATTTCAAGCTGTCCGATTTCGCCGGCCAAAGGGTCCTGCTGTCCTTCCATCCCTTGGCCTGGACGCCCGTTTGCAGCGAGCAGATGAAGGCCCTGGAGAGCCGCAAGGCCCTCTTCGATTCCCTGCGCACGGTCGCCGTCGGCATCAGCGTCGACAGCTTCCCCTGCAAGCACGCCTGGGCCAAGGAGCTCGGCCTCAAGGAGACCCGGCTGCTCTGCGATTTCTGGCCGCACGGCGCCGTGGCCCACGCCATGGGCCTGTTCCGCGAAGAGGACGGCTTCTCGAACCGGGCCAACCTGATCGTCGACGAGACCGGCCGCCTGGCCCTCATCAAGGAGTACGAGATCCCGACGCTGCCCGATTTCGACGAGATCGCCGCCTTCCTGAGGAAGTGACGGCGCCGGCGCCCCGGCCCGGCGCCCGCCGCAGCTCCCCGCCCCCGACACGGAGGTTCCCCATGGACGTCCACACCGCCATCGAGACCCGGCGGGCCACCCGTTCGCTGGCCCCGACCCCGATCACGACCGATCTCGTTTTTGATCTGGCGAGCCAGGCCCGGCTGGCGCCGTCCTGTTCGAACAATCAGCCCTGGCGCTTCGTCTTTGTCTTCGATCCGGACCGGCTCGAAGCCATGAAGCCCGTTTTCAGCCGCGGCAACCGCTGGTGCCAGGCCGCGTCGCTCATGATCGCCGTCTTCAGCCGGAAGAAGGACGACGGCGTCATCGGCGACCGGGAATATTATCTCTTCGACACCGGCCTGGCCGTCGCCGGGCTCATCCTGCGGGCCACCGAGCTGGGATTGATCGCCCATCCCATCGCCGGCTACGACCAGGACATGACCCGGCGGGTCCTGGGGATCCCCGAGGAATACCAGGTCATCACGATCATCCTCGTCGGCCGGCGCGCGGCCGAGATCGATCCGACCTTGACGCCCGAAAAGGTGGAGGCGGAGACGACGAGGCCCGAGCGCCTGCCGTTCGAGCAGTTCGTTTTCCTGAATCGCTATGGCGGCTGAACGGATCGTCGTCGCCGGGGCCACGGGCTTCATCGGCCGGTCGCTCGTCCGCGAGCTCGTCGCCGGGGGATACGACGTCGCCGCCCTGACCCGGGGTCCGGCCCCAACGGCCGGGCTTATCCCCGCCGCCGTCCGGACGGCCGTCTGGGACGGCCGGACGCCCGGGGCCTGGACCGCCCTCGTCGACGGGGCCCTGGCCGTCGTCAACCTGGCCGGCGACAACCTGGCCCAGGGCCGCTGGACCCGGGCCAAGAAGGGCCGCATCCTCTCCAGCCGGACCGCACCGGGCGCGGCCCTGACCGAGGCCATCCGCGGGACCGCCCGCAGACCCGCCGTTTTCGTCCAGGCCTCGGCCGTCGGCTACTACGGGGACCCGGGCGAGCTCGAGGTCGACGAAAGCTCGCCGCCCGGGACGGGCTTCCTGGCCGGGGTCGTCCGCCGCTGGGAGGATTCGAGCCGCGAGATCGAGGCCCTCGGGGTCCGCCGCGTCGTGATCCGTTCGGGACTCGTCCTGGGCCGCGACGGCGGCGTCTGGCCCAGCCTGGTCCGGCCGTTCCGGCTGTTCGCCGGCGGGCCGCTCGGCCGCGGACGGCAGTGGCTTTCGTGGATCACGCTCGAGGACGAGGTCCGGGCCATCCGCTTCCTCGTCGAGCGGAGCGACCTGGCCGGGCCGTTCGATCTCACGGCGCCGGGGCCCGTCCGGGAGATCGAGCTCTGCCGGGCGCTGGCCCGGGCCCTGCGCCGGCCCTGCTGGCTGCCCGTCCCGGCCTCCCTCCTGCGCCTGCTGTTCGGCGAGAAGGCTCGGGAAACGCTCCTCGTCAGCCAGCGGGCCATGCCCCGCCGGCTTGTGGCGGCCGGATTCGGCTTTCGCCACCCCGAAGCCGCCGCGGCCGTGGCCGCGGTCCTCAGATCAGGACTTCGCGGGGGATCGGCCGCAGATTGAAGCGCGAGGCCATGCTCCGGCAATAGGCCCCGGCGCAGAGGACGGCCAGGATGTCGCCGTTGCGGGGCAGGGGCATGAGCCGTTCCCGCCCGAAAACGTCCCCCGTTTCGCAGAGGTTCCCGGCCACGGTGACGCGGGCCCTGTGCGGACCGTCGACGCGCCCGGCGTTGACGATCTCGTGGTGGGCCGAAAGGTAGATGGCCGGCCGGGGCACGGTGTTGAACGTCCCGCCGTCGACGCAGGCGAAGAGGTTGCCGTAACTCTCCTTGACGTATTCGACGCCGAGCAGCAGCGCCCCGGCGTCGCCGACCATGTACTTGCCCGGCTCGATGACCAGGGCCCGGGCCGACAGGCCAGCCCCGGCCACGGCCCGCGAAATGTGGGCGACGTAATCTTCGACCGGGAACAGGCGCCGGCTCTTGAGGTAGCGAGGCCCGAAGCCGCCGCCGAAGTCCAGGAACTCGAGCGGAAAGCCGGCCTTCTCGAGCTCGCGGGCCTTGCGGACCAGGCGGTCGACGGCCGTGACGACCAGGCCGAGGTCCTCGCGGACCCAGCCCGAACCGAGGTGCTGGTGCAGGCCGACGGGCCGGAAGCCCATCCGGCGGGCCCGCTTGAAGACGTCGACCACCTTGTGGGCCTCGACGCCGAACTTGATGGGCATGCCGTCCGAGGCGCGCTTGCCGGCGGTGACGGCCTTGGGATTGAAGCCCCGGCCGATGCCCGGATTCCAGCGGACCGAGACGCGGATGTCCCGGCCCGGGACGTCGCGCCGGACCTCGTTCATGAGGTCGAGCTGCTCGGCGGCGTCGATGTTCACGGTCAGGCCCTCGATCCCGAAGGCGAACCGGAGATCGGCCCGGCTGACGCTCGTGCCCGTGTACATGATGCGCCCGGGCGGGAAGCCGGCCTTGAGGGCCGTCTCGACCTCGCAGGGCGAAACGGCGTCGATCCAGGCCCCCCGGCGCTGGAGCAGGCGCAGGATGCCCGCGTGGGGATTGGCCTTCATGGCGTAGCTGATGCGGCCCTCGAGCGCCGTGTGGCGGGCGAAGGCTTCTTCGAGCCGGGCGAAGCGCTCCAGGATGCGGTCCTTGCCGTAGACGTAGAGCGGCGTGCCGTAGCGCGCGGCCAGCTCGGCCGCGTCGCGGCCGGCGATCCGCAGGCGGTTGTCGCGGACGGAAACGAAATCGGTCTCCCACCAGTTCATGTCGGCTCTCCCTCGTCGTCGGTCCCCGGGCCCGCCTCGCCCTCGGCGAAGAGGTCCCGCTCGCCGGCCCGGATGGCCCGGACGATGTCCCGGAGGACCGGGTATTTCTCGAGCACCGGCTCAGGGACGTCCACCTTCCGGCCGGTGACCATGTTCCGGATCTGCAGGGCGTTGGCCATGGCCTGGCCCCGGTAGTGGTTGTTGGTGATGACGTAGATCTTGCCGCTCCGCTGGCCCAGCTCCTTGATGCGCTTGACCCAGTCCTCGAGCTCGTCCCGGGCGTAGAGGTAGTCGTAGCGGGCGTCGCGGCCGGCCCCGTCCTGGAACCAGGTCCGGTAATTCCTGCCGTGGAGCCTGACGTAGGCGAAATCCGGCGTCGTGCTGACCGCCGAGGGCGCCAGCGACTCGCCGATGAGCGGCTGGTCGATGTTGCAGAACGCCGCTCCGCGCTCGCTCAGGGCGTCGTAGAACTCGGGCGCGTCCCAGCCGGCGTGGCGGACCTCCACGGCCAGGGGATAGCCCTCGAACAAGGCGAGGAGGCGGCGCACGTACTCGAGGTTGGCGGGCGTGTTGCGGAAGGACCAGGGGAACTGGGCCAGCAGGGCGGCCAGCCGGCCCTTGAGCCGGATGAGGTCGGCCGCCCGCCGGACGTCGTCGACGTCCTTGGCCGTGAAGCCCTCGCGGGCGTGGGTGAAGGCCTGGTAGAGCTTCAAGGCCAGCAGGAAATCCGGCCGGCCGGCGAGCCTCTTCAGCCAGGATCCGACCATGGCCGGCGGCGCCGGGCGGTAGAAGGTGCTGTTGACCTCGACGATGTCGATGAAGTCCGGCAGATAGGCCAGGGGATGGAAGCCGCGCGGCTTGGGCTTGGGATAGACGATCCCTTCCCAGTCCTCGTAGCTCCAGCCGGCCGTACCGACGTAGATCCTGGACATGAGCGCCTATTGTATACCTTGTCTGCTCCCCGATAAAGCCGGGACCGCATCCCGCGGCGGCGAGGCTTCGGGACGCCCGGGGCTTGTGGTATCGTAGCGGCGGAGGGCGCCATGAGCGAAACGAGCAGCGACCGGGCCGCCGCGGTCCGCGAGGCCTACGCCCGGATCCGACGGGACATCGTCCGGACGCCGGTCGAGCGCGCCGACGCCCTGGGCCGCGAGCTCGGGGCCGAGGTCCATATCAAGTGGGAGTGCGACCAGACGACGGGATCGTTCAAGCTACGCGGGGCCCTCAACAAGCTCCGCTCGCTCTCGCCCGAGGACCGGGCCAGGGGAGTGGTCTCGGCTTCGACCGGCAACCACGGCCTGGCCATTTCCCACGCCGCCCGGCTCGAGGGGGTCGGCCTGAAGCTCTTCCTGCCCGAGACGGTCGCCGAGGTCAAGAAGGCGCGGATCGAGGCCTTGGGGGTCGAGGTCGAGGTCCGGGGGTCCTCCTGCGACCGGGCCGAGGCCATCGCCCGCGAGACGGCCGCCCGGACCGGCCGGGTGTTCGTGTCGCCGTACAACGACCCGGACATCGTCTTCGGCGCGGCGACGGCCGGGCTCGAGCTGGCCGACCAGCTGCCCGCGTTCGACGATGTCCTCGTCCCGGTCGGCGGCGGCGGGCTCATCGTCGGCGTGGCGGCCTGCCTCAAGGCCGTCCGGCCCGGCGTCCGCGTCGTCGGCGTCGAGCCCGAGACCTCGGCCTTCATGGCCGCCTCCCTGGCCGCGGGCCGGCTCGTCGACATCGAGGAGCGCCCGACCATCGCCGATGCGGTGGCCGGGGGCATCGAGCCGGGGTCGATCACCTTCGCCCTCTGCCGCGACCTCGTCGACGCCGTCGAGGTCGTGCCCGAGGAGGCCATCGTCCGCGGCTTGGCCTACGCGCACGAGCGTCACGGCCGGATGATCGAAGGCGCCGGCGCCTTGCCGTTCGCGGCGCTCCTCCACCGTCCCGGGGGCCGGGCCGGCCGCCGCATCGTCGCCTTGGTGAGCGGCGGCAACATCGCCCCGGGCCGCTTCCGCGAGATCACCGGCCTCCGGCCCTAGGCCCGGGCCCCGGGTCTTGCCCCGCCGGCGCGACTTGGTCTAAGATGGCCTCCCGGTCATGAAGACGCTCGCCCCCGCCGTCGGTCTCGCCCTGCTCGTCCTCGCCGGGGCCGGGTGCCGCAGCGAGGACCGGGCCGCCGTCCCGTCCGGGGCGCCCCGTCCGTTCGCCGTCGGCATTCTGCAGTCCGTCGATTCGCCGACGGCCAACGAGCTGCGCCGGGGGCTTCTCACGGCCTTCGCCGAGGCCGGGCTGGGAGACGGCCGCGACATCGTCGTCACCACCCGCATCGCCAACAACGACATCGCCGAGGTCCAGCGCCTGGCCCGCGAGCTGGCGGCCGGCGGGGCCGACCTGATCGTGCCCCTGTCCACCCAGGCCCTCCAGGCCGCCATCCTGGCCGGCGGGCGGACGCCGATCGTCTTCGGCGCCGTGGCCGTGCCCTATCTCGTCGGGGCCGGCGCTTCGGCCGAGGACCATCTGGCCCGCGTCACCGGCGTCGTGTCGACGGGGCCCGTCCGCGAGACCGTGGCCCTCATCCGCGAGGTCCTGCCGTCGGCCCGCCGGATCGGCACGCTGTGGACGCCGGCGGAGATCAACTCCGAGTACTACCTGGGCCTGGCCCGCAAGGCCGCGGCCGCGTCCGGGTTCGAGCTCGTCGCCGCGGCGGTCGACGGCCCGGCCGCGGTCCTGCCGGCCCTGCAGCGCCTGATCAACGCCGGCGTCGACGCCCTCTGCCCGATGTCGGACAACACCCTCAACAGCTCGTTCGAGGTCATCGGCCGGGCCGCCGACGAGAGCGGCACGCCGCTCTTCGCCAGCTTCCTCCGCTCGGTCGAGTACGGGGCCTGCGCCGCCCTGGGCTACGACTTCTTCGAGATGGGCCTGGAGACCGGGCGGCTGGCCGTCCGGGTCAAGAACGGGGAGAGCCCGGGCCGGATCCCGATCCGGTCCCTGGGCGAGGTCAAGCTTTACGTCAATCCCGCGGCCGCGGCCCGCCAGGGCGTCGTCTTCCCGCCGGCCGTCCTCGGCCGGGCGGCGCGGAGCGCGGCCGTCACGCCCGCGGCGGGAGGGGCACCCGGCCCCGTTCTCGACTGAAGTCGAAGACCCAGCGGTCGCCGCCCGCCGGCGCGGCGGCGCGGATGGCCTGCCCGACCCGGAATATGCCCAGGCCGCAGGCCTCCTTGAGGGGCCGGCCTTCGACCAGGTAGACGAGGATGGCCGCCGACAGGAAGCAGCCCGTGCCGTGGACGCTCCGCGGCGAGCGCGGGTGGGGAAATTCCGCGCAGTCCCGGCCGTCGAACAGGACGTCCACCACTCGGCCTTCGAGGTGCCCGCCCTTGACCAGAACGGCCGCGCCGGAACGGTCGTGGATCCTGGCGGCCGCGGCCTTCATCCCGGGCACGTCGCGGACCGGCCGTCCCACCAGGACGCCGGCTTCGTCGAGGTTGGGGGTGACGAGGTCGACCTTGCCGGCGAGGACGTCGAGAAGACGGGGCCAGGCCCTCTTTTCGAGGAGCGGGGCGCCGGACGAGGCCCGCAGGACCGGATCGAGCACGCGGGGCCGGCCGTCAAGCCGGCCGAGGATGCGGCCGACGGCGTTGAGATTGGCGGCCGTGGCCAGCATGCCCACCTTGACGCCGGCGGGTTCGACGGTCCCGGCCAGCTTGTCGAACTGGGCGGTCACGGCCCGGGACGGCACCGGGAAAACGCGGTCCACGGCGGCCGCGGTCTGGGCGGTCACGGCCGTGAGGACCGCGAAGCCGCTCCGGCCGAGACGCTCGAAGACGCGGAGGTCGAGGAGCGCCCCGGCCCCCGCGGACGGGTCCCAGCCGGCGAGGGTGATCAGGCCTTTGCTCATGGCGGCGGGTCCGCCCCGATTCTATCACGGATCGGCCCGGGCTGTTGACTTCGCCCCGCGGCCTGGCGTATTCACAAAGACGGGAAAAGCGAGCATGGACGACGAGACGGTCCGGGTCCGCGCCATCGCCGGCGGCCGCGTCCAGGGCGTCGCCTACCGCTTCTTCGCCGAGAAGGCGGCGGCGCGGCGGGGCGTCTCCGGCTGGGTCCGCAATCTGCCCGACGGACGGGTCGAGGCGCTGGCCGAGGGCCCCGGGCCCGCCGTCGAGGCCTTCCTCGAGGACCTCCGGACCGGGCCGCGCCTGGCCCGCGTCGATTCCTTCGAGGTCCGGCGGGAGACGGCGACGGGGGAGTTCGGGGATTTCCGGATCGTCTTCACCGCCGGCGACTGACGGGCGGCCCGGTCAGCGGGCCAGGTCCTTGCGGCGGCATTCCTCGGAGCAGTAGTAGCGCCGGCTGCCGTCCCGGACATCGGTCAAGGCCTCGTCGCGCGGGACGTAGGTGCCGCAGACCTCGTCCTTGACCATGACGCCCCGCTCTTCGCGGGCGGCGCCGGGCCGGGTCCGGGCCGGCCCCTTCTTCTGACCGGCGAAAATGCGCAGGAACAGGAACGCGACGTAGGCGGCGAAGGCGACGAGGACAAGGCGGAGCAGGCCGATTACCATTCGACCAGCATCGAGGCCCAGGTCAGCCCGCCGCCGAAGCTCAAGAGGAGGGCCAGCCCGCCCGGGCGGAGGCGCCCCTCTTCGACCGCTTCCCGGAGGGCCAGCAGGACCGAGGTCGAGGAGCAGTTGCCGCGACGGTCGACGTTGACGTAGAACTTGTCGAGCGGGATGCCCAGCTTCTTGGAGGGCAGCTCGAAGATCCGGGCGTTGGCCTGGTGGCAGATGAAGAGGTCGACGTCCTCGAGCCGGTAGTCCCGGGTCCGGCCGGGCGTGCGATTGGCCCGTTCGATCGTCCGGACGATCAGCTCGGGGATGACCCGGAGGACGAACTTCTGGATGTCGTGGCCCTTGATGGCGATGTTCGGCGGCATGGGCGCGTCGTGGTGCCGGGTGTCGTGGCCGACGCTGTAGGCGGCGTCGACGCTCAAGGCGTCGCTGCCCGTCTCCATGCAGACGATACCCGCGGGGCCCTCGGCGAGCTCCAGGACGACGGCCGCGGAGCCGTCGCCCCACAGGTCGGCGTTGGTGTCCGAGAAATCGAGCAACCGGCTCAGGACCTCGGCCCCCATGGCCAGGCCGTAGCGCGCGGACGATTCGCCGAGCAGGAGGTGCTTGCGCACGGCGTCGATGGCGTACAGGCCGCTGGTGCAGGCGGCCAGGAGGTCGAAGGCCGGGATGCGCATCGCCGTCCGGGCCCCCTTTTCGTCGAGCCGCCCGGCGGCGATCTCGGCCCGGATGGCCTTGTTCAGGACCATGCAGGCCGTCGACGGGAACAGGGCCTCGGGCGTCGAGCTGCCGACGGCCACCATGCCGATGTCCTGCCAGCCGATGCCGGCGTCAGCCAGGGCGGCGTTGGCGGCGGCGAAGGCCAGGTCCGAGGTGTTGACCGAGTCGTCGACCCAGCGCCGTTCGCGGATGCCGACCAGGTCGACGATCTTCTGGGGGGTCAGCTCGTCGGGGCTCCAGGGACGGTCGGTCCCGGGCTTGATGGCCCGGTGGGCCAGCAGGGTCCGGACGATCTCCTCGTTGGTGACGATCCGGCCGGCGATATCGGTCCCCGGCAGGCATTTCCCCGTGCCCGCGATCTTTACGCGCATGACGGCGTCCTCTCCATTTCCATGTCCCGTGACCCATCCAAGGCGGGTTCGGTCTGCAGCCCCTCCATTATTAACGGTCGCCAACGGGATGTCAAACGAGGCCGGCCGCCCCGCCGATTGACCCGCCCCCGCCTTTCTGCTAAATAGGGGGCGATCATGAACAGCTCCCCGCTGGCGGGCGTCCGCGTCCTCGACCTGTCCCGGCTGCTGCCCGGTCCCTTTTGCACCATGCTCCTGGCCGACCTCGGGGCCGAGGTCGTCAAGATCGAGGACCTCGAGGGCGGCGATTACATGAGGGCCTTCCCCCCCTTCATCGACGGCCGGAGCGCCTATTTCCTGGCCCTCAACGCCGGCAAGAAGAGTGTCGCGCTCAACCTCAAGGCCGCGGCCGGCCGCGAGATCTTCCTGAAGCTGGCCGCGACGGCCGGCGTCGTCGTCGAGAGCTTCCGCCCGGGCGCCGTCGACCGGCTCGGCATCGGCTATCCGGCTGTCCGGGCCGCCAATCCCCGGATCGTCTATTGCTCGATTTCCGGCTTCGGCCAGGACGGGCCGGACCGCGACCGGGCCGGCCACGACCTCGACTTCATCTCCCGGGCCGGCCTGCTTTCCCTCTGCGGCTGGCCCGACGCCCGGCCGGCCATCCCGCCGGTCCAGATCGCCGACCTGAGCTCGGCCATGTACGCCGCGGCCGGCATCCTGGCCTGGCTCCGCGAGAGCGAGAAGACGGGCCGGGGCCGGCACCTGGACATCGGCATGCTGGACAGCGCCGTGTCCTGGATGATCATGCCCCTCGGCGACTATTCCGCGGGCGAGCGGGGCGGCCGCGGCCGCCTGCCGCTCACCGGCCAACACCCCTGTTACAACGTCTACAGGACGGAAGACGGGCGGGACATCTCGCTGGCCGCCCTCGAGCCCAAGTTCTGGCAGGCCTTCTGCCGGGCCGTCGGACGGCCCGACCTGCTGCCCCTCCAGTTCTCGGAAAAGGCCGAGGACCACGCCCTCTTCAAGGCCCTCTTCGCCGGCCGCACGGCCGCCGCGTGGACCGACCTGCTGCGGGGCGTCGATTGCTGCTGCGCCGTCGTGCCGCGGCTCGACGAGGCCCTGGAAGACCCGCAGGTCCGGCACCGCGGCCTGATCGCCGGCCCGCCGCCCGGCCGGCTGGGCGTGCTGCGGCCCGGCCACCCCCTGCGCGACCGTCACGCTCCCGAGGCCGGGCCCTGCCCGGAGCATGGCCAGCACACCGAGGAGATCCTGGCCGGGCTGGGCCTCACCGGCGCCGAGATCGCCGGGCTCGAGGCCGGCGGGGTCGTCCGCCGGGGCGGCTGATCCCGGGCCGGCCATGGACGCCTTCCGGACCGAGGCCGAGTCGGCGTTCCGGCGCCGCGCCGCCGCCTATCTCGACCGACGTCCCGGTCCCGCCGGGAGCGCCGCCGCCGAGGCCCCCTCCAAGATCTGGGCCGACCTCGACGCCGGCGCCGCCCCCGCGGACCTCGACCGGCGGGTCGCCGTCCTCGACGAAGCGTCGCGCCGGGAGCCTCGGCTCGGCTTCGAGCTTCTCGGGGTCCTGGCCTCCCGGGCCGGTTTCGGCCCGGTCGAGGAAACGGCCTGCCGCCTGGGCCGGCTGGCCGGCGCCGCGACCCACGTTCTCGAGGCCGGCGCGGCCGCCGCCCGGGACCGCGGCGCCTTCGCCAGCAGCCTCATGGGCTGCCGCCAGACGCAGGAGAGCCTGGCCGGCCTGGTGGCCCTGGCCGACGGGGCCCGCCTCGGGGCCTGCCGGCTCTGCCGCCTCATCGAGCGCGGCGACGGAGAGCGGGCCGGCCGCGAAGCGGTCCTGCTCCGGGCCCGGCTTGCCCCCCTGGCCGACGAACTTCGGACGGCGGCCCGGTCCTTGCTCGGCGAGGACTGGGTGGCCGTCAACATCCCGCCGGACGGGTTTCCGCCCGGCCCCGAAAGGACGCTGCCATGAAGATCGAAACCCTCTACCGCCGGGCGATCGAGGCCGGCGTGGCCAACGACCCGCGCGGTCCCGAGGCCGTGGCCCGGCTGCTCGAAGACGAGAAGACCCGGGCCGAAAAGATGTCCGACGAGGAACGCGCCGCCTGGGACCCGGACCGCCTGTTCAATCCCTACGCCGACTCCCGTCTCCTGGCCGGCGACCCGGCCGCGGAGGCGCGCCGGCTCATGGTCGGCATCGACATGGATGTTCCCGAGGTCCTGCTGGCCCACACCCTCAACCGGGACCGGGCCGCGGCCATCGACCTCGTCGTCGCCCATCACCCCCAGGGCATCGCCCTGGCCGGCCTGGCCGACGTCATGCACGTCCAGTCCGACATGCTGGCCTCTTACGGGGTCACGGTCTCGGTCGCCGAGCAGCTGCTCGAGAAGCGCGTCGGCGAGGTCGAACGGCGCTTGCGGCCGGGCAATCACGGCCGGGCCGTGGACGCCGCCCGGCTCCTGGGCCTGCCGATGATGTGCCTGCACACGCCGGCCGACAACTGCGTCAACACCTATCTCGACCGGCTCTTCGCCCGGGAAAAGCCCGAGCGCCTGAAGGACCTGTTGGAGCTGCTGCGGACCGTCCCGGAATACCGGGCCGCCGTCGGCCGCCTGACCGGGCCGAAGATCGTCCACGGCGCCGAGACCGGCCGCTGCGGCCGCATCGCGGTCGAGATGACCGGGGGGACCGAGGGCGCCCGGACGATCTACGATTCCTACGCCGCGGCCGGCGTCAGCACGATCGTCTCCATGCACATCAGCGAGGAGGCCCTGGAGAACGCCAAGAAGGCCCACCTCAACATCGTCCTGGCCGGGCACATCTCGAGCGACACGCTCGGGCTGAACCTGCTGTTCGACGAGATCGAAAAGGGCGGCGGGCTGGAGTTCGTGGGCGTTTCCGGGTTCGCCCGGACGCGGGCGGCCGAGCGCTAAAGGCCGCGGTAGTGGCCCTGGGTCCCCAGGGTCGCGATCCAGCGGGCGAAGGCCCGGGCGTCCTCGAGGTCGCTCGCGTCGGGATGGGTGGCCGCCGAGGCCGCCATGTCGGCCCAGGCCTCGTGCTCCGGCGACTGCATCAGCACCTCGAGGGCCCTCATCGAAACCTTGCCGCGGCAGGAGAAGGTGCCGACCAGCTTGGCCTTGGCGACCAGGATGGAGGCATACTCCAGGGCCTCGCGCGACAGCTGGCTGCCCGTGACCGAGCCGTGGGTCGAGAAGAGGGCCACCTTTTTCCCCTCGGGAATGGACTTGAGGAAGACCTCGACCGGGTAGGGGACGCTGTGGGTTTGGACGGGGAAGCCCGCGAACAGGAGCTGGTAGGGGGCCAGGTCGCCGGCCTCGGCCATGGGCTTGAGGACCTTGTCGCCGGTCAGGGCGCCGTAGATGGCATCGGCGACGAGCTTGGTGTTCCCCGTCCGGCTGAAGTAGGTGACGAGCGTCTTGGCCATCGGCGGTCCTTTCGGCGTGCGGTGCTCCCGCTATTCTGCCAGAATCGGGGCCAAATTACCAACCTCACTCGCCGGCCGGCAGCTCGATGGTCACCGTCGTGCCCTGGCCGGGCTCGCTGGCTACCCGGATCGCGCCGCCGTGCTCCTCGACGATCTTCTTCGTGATCGGCAGGCCCAGGCCGGTCCCGGCGTCCTTGGTCGAGAAGTAGAGGTCGAAGATGCGCTCGGCCGTCTCCCGGCTCATGCCGGCCCCGGTGTCCGACACGGTGACGATGAAACGGGCGCCCCGCCGGACGAGCGTGGCCGTCAGCTCGCCCCGGGCCCCGATGGCCTCGACGGCGTTGGCGACGACGTTGCGGAAGGCCGTCTTGAGCTTGGCCGCGTCGCCCCGGGCCCGGAAATCGGCGCCCTCGGCGACGACCTTGAAGCGGATGCGCTCGTCCAGGAGCCGGCGGTAGGGCTGCAGGACGTCCTCGAGGACGTCCCGCAGGTCCACCGGCTCCTTGCGGACCGTGGTGTCCCGGGCGATCTCCATGAACTCCGTGGCGATGCGGCGCAGGTTCTCGACCTCGCCGATGATGTAGGACAGGGACTCCCGCAGGGCCCGGTCGAAATCGCCCCGGCGGTCCTCGTAGACCTTGAGGATGTGCTCGGCCGACAGCTGGATGGGCGTCAGCGGGTTCTTGATCTCGTGGGCGACCTTGCGGGCCATCTCGGTCCAGGCCACCTTCTTGCTCATCTCGGCCAGCTCCTGCTCGTGGGCCCGGAGGTTGCGGACCATGGTGTTGAATCCCTCGATGAGGGTCATCATCTCGTCACGCGAGCGGTGGTCGATCTGGACCTCGAGATTGCCCAGGCCGACCTCGCGGGTCCCGGCCAGGAGCTTGCGCACGGGCACGATGATCATGCTCTTGATGCCCCGGGAGAAGGCGAACACGAGGACGATGAAAAAGGCCGAGAGGACGACCAGGAACTCGACCGTCTCCCGGGTGGCCTTGTCGAGCTGCTGGCGCTCGAAGGGGAACGGCAGGGAGATGAAGAGGATGGCGTTGTGCGAGACGTACGGCACGGTCAGGGTCTGGAAGGAATAGCCGCCCAGCCAGGTCCGCTGGACGGAGAAGGGCTTGCGGTCGTAGACGAGGTCCCGGTAGGTCTCGCCGTCGAGGATGTCGGGCAGCAGGCCGCTCTCGAAGAACTCGCGCCGGCTCGAGGCGCTGACCACGACGTTCTCGTAAAGGATGACGTCGCTCGACAGCGTCTCGCTGATCCAGAAGGCCAGGTCCTCCTGGGTCGACGGCGCGGGCGACAGCTCGGTGCCCTGGATATTGCTGAACGCTTCCATGAGGCCCTGGGCGTACGTGGCGTGAACGGCCGAATCGTCGACGAACTGCTCCGTGAAGAGGCGGTCGAAGAGGTTGCGGCTGAAGACGGTGAACAGCAGCAAGGGCACCAGGGCCACCGCCAGGAAGGCCGCGTAAACGCGGTTGGAGAACGAGCCCAGGGACCCGCGTAGCGACGGCCGGCGGGCGGCCAGGGCCGTCCCGGCCAGCCCGGCCAGGGCGGCGGCCAGCCCGAGGAAGAAGAAGCGCAGGAAGTCGACCGTCCGGACGCGCAGGTTCTTGCGGGGCGCGAAGAGGCTGTAGACGCGGCGGTCCCAGCGGAACAGGTAGGCGTCGTAGGCCGTGCCGCCCTCCCGGAAGGAGGTCCAGAACGGGGCCGGGTCCCGCCGCAGCCGCGCCAGGTCGGTCTCGGACAGCCCGGCCGTCAGCTTGCCGGGATTGAAGAGCGACCGGCCTTCGAGGTCGAAGATCTCGCAGCCGAAGTCGATCTGCCCGAGCGAGGGCAGCGAATCGGTCCGCAGGACCTCGAAGTAGGGATTGGCGGAGTACAGGAAAGGCAGCATCTCCGGATCGAGGGAGACGTAAAGAAGGACGCGGCCGACGGGCGTGCCGTTCTCGGCCAGGTCCTTGTAGCCGACGAGGAAGTCCTTTTCGCGGCCGATGAACGCCTGGGCGACGGGCGCGATGGCCCAGCCCGTGGATGGGGGAAGGTCGGGGGCGCCGCCCAGGAACTTGGGGACGTTCAAGGAGAACCGGCTGGTGAGCCCGCCCTCGACGTCACGGATCTCCAGGCTGGAGTACCAGTTGGACCGGGCCACCGGCGTCCCTTCCCAGATCTCCCGGGCCAGCGTTCCGCCGTCCCGGGGGTCCTTGAGGAAGGCGATCAGGCGGGATTCGTTGCCGTCGAGCACCGGCAGGGACTCCTCGATGAGGAACTTGGCCCAATTGGCCTGGCTCTGGACCGTGTGGGCCACGGTCGTCTCCAACAGGGACCGGGTCCGAAGGACGGACAGCCCGTCGACGGAGCGGGCCAGCCAGAGGGCCGCCAGGAACAGCCCGGCCGCCCAGATCTCGCGGCGCCGGGCCAGGCCGGGCATGGCGCTCGCGGCGAACACCCCGGCGGCCAGGAGCGCGCCGATCGCCGCCAAAAGGGGCGTGGCGGGCGGCCGGCCCGCCACGGCGGCCCCGGCCGCGGCCAGGGCGACGGCCAAGCCGGCAAAGAGCCGTGTCCGGCGCTCCCGGACGGTCAGCCGAAAGACGACGGCCAGGATGGTCAGGACCGCGACCAGACCGAGGAAGAGGCCGACCTGCAGGGCCAGACGGGCCAGGTCGAAGTCCCAGCGGAGGATGGAGAGATTGGAGTTGAAGACGACCCGCCGGCAGAGCTCCCGCAAGGCCAGCGCCGCCCCGCCGGAGGCCGCGGCGGCGGCAACGAGACCCAGGGCCTCGAGGGCGGCGGGCCGCCGGGCCGCCCGGGCCCCCGTTCGCGGTATCACGACCGCGGCCGCCAGGGCGGCCAATCCCAGGGCGGCCAGCGCGGTCAGGAAGATGTCGATCGGCGAACCGGTCAGGCCGGCCCAGGACCGGAAGCCGGCCTGCGACGGCTGGAACAGGGGCCACGATTGGAGCCGTTCGAGCCGGCCCAGCGGCAAGGCCAGGACCCGCATCCCGGTCAGGAGGACGGCGGCGAGGGCCGCCGGCCCGGGCGCGCGGCCGCGGCGGAAGGCGGGCCAGGACAGGACATAGGCCAGGGCCAGTCCGGCCGCGACGAGGAGCGCCAGCAGCAGGCCCAGCCCGAGGTCCTCGCGGGCCGCCGAAAGACGCGATGTCAGCGACGGCGAGGCCAGCGTGACCGTGGCCGCGATCCGGCCGCCCTCGTTGCGGAGGGGGAAGTAGAGGGTCTGGATCTCGTTCTTTTGCCGGGACTGGCTGGGGAACTCGTCCCCGTGCCGGGCGAAGAACTCTTCGTAGCCCTGGATGTCGTCCCGGAAGTCCCAGTAATCGACGGCCTGTTCGAACGGAAAAGCGGGCCGGAGGGCCCGGTATTCGCGGATGTAGGACGAGCGGACGGGCGGGCTGAAGGCCAGCCGGGCGAAATGAAAGAGCCGGCGGCCGCCCTCGATCGGCTGCAGGGCGACGAGGTAGACCGTGGCCTTGTTCCTGACCAGGACCGTGCCGCCGTCCCGGCCGTGCCCTTCGAGGGCCTCGGGGTCCCATTGGTTCTCGGGGGACAGGACGTTGCCGTACCAGGCCTCGATGCTGCCGTCCTGGCCGGTCAGGGCGATGCCCTCGTTCTCGGTGTCGAGGCCGGAGGCCCGGAACAGGTCCACGAAGTCCGCTTCGGAGGCGGGCAGCGGGACGCCGGCGAAGCGGTCCTTGCGGGCCGCCAGCGAGGCCAGCAGGCCGGCGAATTCCCGGCGGGTCCGGGCGGCCTGCTTGCGCAGCGAGGCCAGACTGCGGGCGTCGAAGTCCCTCGAAAGGAGGCCCGGGAGCAGGAGCGACAGGCCGCCGGCCAGGAGGGCCGCGACGAGCGCCGCGCCGGCCGCGACGAGCAGGGCCCGGCGCTTTCCGGGCGCGGGCGCGGCCATCAGCGCCTCTCCGCGCGGATCTCGACGATGCGGGACGTCCCCAGCGGGGCCCCGCCGCCGGGGGCCGGCGGTCGCCCGACGGGGGCGATGAAGAAATAGAGGCGGATGGAATACGAAGCGCCCGTCCGTTCGTTGCGGAAGGACCAGCGCCCTTTGAGGACGCCGCCCGGGACGCCCGGCAGCGTCGACAGCAGGGGATCGATGGTGAACTCGGTCGTCTTGAAGCTGGCGAAGTAGCGCCGGAAGACCAGGTCGACCTGGTCGGGGGAGAGCTGGTCGGCCAGTCCCAGCGGCTCCGGCAGCGAGACGGGGATGGCGCCTTCGTCGGCCAGGACCCGCCGCAGGACGGCCGGCGAGCTTTGGAGAAAGGCGGCCTGGATGTCGGTCGCGACGGGGGCCGGGAACGACAGCAGCAGGGTCAGCGGCAGCAGATGAAGGGTGACCACGTTACCGCCCCATCTTAGCACAGCCCTTTCGGGAGCGGCAAGGGACCCGTCGCCGGCCGCCGGGCCGGCCGGGGCGGGCTAGTCCTTCTTGGGCTCGGCGTCCTGCTCGAGCTTCTTGGTCCGCTTGGCGTCCTTGATGCTGCTGATGCCGGCGATGAGGCCGATGAATCCGCCGAAGAACAGGATGGGCGGGATGAACCCCAGCACGACGTCGAAAAAGGCGGCCCGGAAGGTGGCCGAAAAGATGACCAGCGCCAGGCCTCCGGCCATGGCAACGAGGCCGCCGACGACGGCGATGAACTTACCCATAGTGAAACCTCCCTCGGGTTCGGACGTTCGGGCGGATTATAACAAGCGCCGCGGGCCGCGGTCAACGGTCCTGTCGCGGCTCGCTATTCGGGCCCCGTTTGGCTAGAATACCCGGGAACGTCCGGATGCGGAGAGGAGGGCGCGCATGTCCACCCCATGGCTGCGGCGATCGGCCCCGGCCGGTCTGCTCATCGGCGTCCTGTGGCTCGCGCCCGCCCTGCGGGCGGGCCAGGACTTCGTCTTCGGCGGAGAACGGGTCGGTCCCGGGCGGGCGGCCTCGGGCCAGCTCGCCGTGCCGGCGGGCCCGGACGGGCCCGGGACGGTCATCCCGTTCATGGTCCTTCACGGCGTCCGGCCGGGCCCGGTCCTGGCCCTGGTCGCCGGCGTCCACGCCTACGAATACCCGCCCATCCTGGCCCTGTACCGGCTGAAGACGATGATCGACCCGGCCGCCCTGCGCGGTACCGTGGTCATGGTCCCCATCGCCAACCTGCCGAGCTTCAAGAAACGGACGATCTATTACGGCCCCGACGACGGGAAGAACCTCAACCGGGTCTTTCCCGGCGACCTCGGCGGCACGACCAGCCAGCGGATCGCGGCCGTGCTGGACCGGGAGGTCGTCCAACGGGCCGACGTCCTCATCGACATGCATTGCGGCGACGGCAACGAGGCCCTCATCCCCTATACCTACTGGATGGTCGGCGGCGACGAGGCCTTCGACGCCAGGACCAAGGCCCTGGCCCTGGCCTTCGGCCTGCCGCACATCATCATCGACGACACCCGGGGCCACGACCTCAAGACCTCCAAGTACCTGGGCAACACGGCCATCCTGCGGGGCAAGCCGGCCATCACCACCGAGGCCGGGTGCCTCGGCCGGGTCGACGAGGAGTCCGTGGCCCTGAACGTCCGCGGCGTCTCCGGCGTCCTGCGCCACCTGGGCATGATCGACGGGCCGGCCGGTCCGGCCGTCGAGCCGGTCTGGATCGACAAATACGAGGTCGTCAACTCGACGCGGGACGGCCTGTTCGCGCCGCGGGCCCCCATGGGCTCGTACGTCCGGGCCGGCCAGGTTGTCGGCACGATCACCGACTATGCCGGGGCCTGGGTCGAGGACGTCCGGGCTCCGTTCACCGGCATCCTCCTCTACATCATCGGCACGCCGCCGTGCAACGCCGGCGAGCCCCTCTTCGAGGTCGGCCGGGTGAAGGAACGGTGACCGGGATGGGCCTCAAGGGCGTCATCTTCGATCTCGACGGCACGGCGGTCGAGAACGACTACGACTGGGCCCGCATCCGCGAGGAGCTGGGGACGGGGGAGACGTCCATCCTGGCCTACCTCGAGGCGCTGGCCGAGCCGGAGCGGTCGGCCAAGTGGTCCATCCTCGAAGGCCACGAGGCCCGGCAGACGGCCGCCTCGGTCCTGCGCCGGGGCTTCCGGGAGCTGCTGGAGGAGCTGCGGTCGCGCGGCCTGGCCCTGGCCCTGGTGACGAACAACAGCCGCAGGAACGCCGAGTTCCTGCTGGGCAAGTTCGGCCTGTCCTTCGACTGCGTCATCACCCGGGAAAGCGGCCTCTGGAAGCCGTCGGGGGCGCCCTTCCTGGAGGTCCTGCGGACGTTCCGGCTCGGGCCCCGGGAGGTCGGGGTGGTCGGCGACACCCATTTCGACGTCCTGGCCGCCCTCGACGCCGGCATCGAAGCCATCTTCCTTTTATCGGACGAGCCCGAGCGCTTCGCCGGCTACCCGGTCGAGGTCGTCCCTTCCATCGAGGCCCTGGCCGAGGCCATCGGCGGCTGAACCCGCTCCGGGGGGGACCGCCCCGGCCGGACGCATTGTGCCCGCCGTCTTGCCGCGCCCTGGAACAAACCGCCCGGGACGGTTGTATTAGAGGGTGTAGGCAAGACCAAAGCGAGGGAGGCTCCCCATGAGACAAGGACGATCCCGCGGACCCGTCATCCTCCTGGCCGCGCTGGCGGCCCTGGCCCTGGCGGCCCCGGCCGCCCTGCGGGCGGACGGCTTCATCATCCCCGACCGCCGGCCGGGGGAGCCCGCGGCCCCGCCGCTGAGCGTCAAGTATCACCATGTCAAGGTCGAGATCGTCGACCAGGTGGCCAGGACCTCGGTCGACCAGGTCTTCGTCAACCATGCCGGGCGGGACATCGAGGGGACCTACATCTTCCCGGTGCCCGAGGGCGCCACGGTCTCGGACTTCGCCATGTTCGTCGGCGGCGAGCGGGTCCGGGGCGAGATCCTCGACAGCCGGGAGGCGCGCCGGATCTACGAGGACATCGTCCGCCGCATGAAGGACCCCGGCCTGCTCGAGTACATGGGGCGCAACCTGTTCCGGGCCCGCGTCTATCCCATCCCGGCCCGCGGCGAGAAGCGGGTCCAGATCTCCTACACCGAGGTCCTCAAGGCCGGGAACGGCCTGGTCAAATACCTCTATCCCCTGAACACGGAGCGCTTCTCCCGCGATCCCCTGAACGATGTCGCCATCTCCGTGCGCCTCGAGAGCCGGGTCCCCATCCTCAACGTCTATTCGCCGTCCCACAAGGTCGCGGTCCGCAAGGACGGGGAGGGGGCGGCCCGGGTGAGCTACGAGGCCCGGGACGTCCGCCCCGACAAGGACTTCCTCGTCTATTACTCGCTCTCCCAGGACGATGTCGGCCTGTCCTTCCTGAATTGGGAAGGCCCCGACGGCGGCTATTTCATGCTCCTGGCCGCGCCGCGGTTCGCCGCGCCCGGCGAGAAGGTCGTGGCCAAGAACGTCGTCCTCGTCCTCGACAGCTCGGGCAGCATGGCCGGGACCAAGATCCGCCAGGCCAAGGAGGCGGCCCGCTTCATCGTCCGCCACCTCGACCGGCGGGACGCGTTCACCCTGGTCGACTTCGACGACGGCGTCACGCCCTTCACCGACGAGCTCGTCCCGGCCAGCGAGGACAACGTCGGCCGGGCCCTCAAGTTCCTGGATGCCATCGAGGACACCGGCGGCACCAACATCGACGACGCGCTGACGACCGCCCTGTCGAGGATCAAGGACGGCGAACGGCCCGGCTACGTCCTCTTCCTGACCGACGGCCTGCCCACCGCCGGCCAGACCGGCACGGCCGAGATCCTGAAGGATATCCGCAAGGCCAACGCCCGCGGCTCCCGGATCTTCGTCTTCGGCGTCGGCGACGACGTCAACACCGAGCTCCTGGACCGCATCGCCGGCGACCACCGCGGCACGACCGTCTACGTGGGCGAGACCGAGGACCTCGAGGCGGCCCTGTCGGGCTTCTACGAGAAGATCTCCTCGCCGCTCCTGTCCGATCTGGCCGTCGAGCTCAAGGGCATCGAGACGAGCCAGGTCTATCCGCGGTCCCTGCCCGACCTGTTCAAGGGCTCCCAGCTCGTCCTGGTCGGCCGCTATCGGGGCGACGGGCCCGTGACCGCCGTCCTGACGGGGCGCGTCGGCCGCGAGACCCGGCGCTTCACGCTCGAGAGCCGGCCCCTGACCGGGAGCGACCGGTCGAGCTTCCTGCCCCGCCTGTGGGCCACCCGCCGCATCGGCTACCTGCTCGAGGAGATCCGGCTGCAGGGCCGGACCAAGGAGCTCGAGGACGAGGTCCGCCGCCTCGGCCTGAAATACGGCATCGTCACGCCCTACACGTCCTACCTGGTCACGGAAAAGGAGCGCATGACCATCGATGCGGCCGCGCCGGCGGCCCAGGAGGCCATCGCCACGGGACGGGTAACCGGCGTCGGGGCCATCAAGGCCGCCAAGGCCACCGTGGCCTTCAAGCAGGAGGACCGGGCCGCGGAGACGGCCTCCGAACGCATCCTCTACAAGGACGACAAGACGTTCTACCTCCAGGACGGCGTCTGGACCGACAGCGATTACACGGCTGGGGCGCCGGTGACCGAGGTCCGGTTCAACTCTGACGAATTCTACCGGCTCCTGGCGGGCAAGCCGGGCCTGGCCAAGTTCCTCTCGGTCGCGGACAGGCTCGTCGTCGTCTTCGAGGGCGTGAATTACCGGATCGTCGAATAGGACCGCGCGTCCGGCCGCCCCGGCGAGAGGGCGGCAGCGGTCCCGTTCCCGCCTTGATTTCCCGCCGGCATTTGGTCACAATGGACGGGACTTTCGCGCGAGAGGTCCCCGATGCCCGAACCCAAGTTGCTCCTCATCCCCGGCCCGAGCCCGGTCGTGCCCCGCATCCTCGACGCCCTGGCCCGGCCCACCGTCTCCCATGTCGGCCCGGAGATGGCCCGCGATCTGCGCGAGGCCTGCGAGAACCTCAAGAAGATCGTCTTCTGCGCCAACGGCGAGCCCTTCATCGTGGCCGGCGCCGGGACGCTGTCCATGGAGATGGCCCTGCTCAACACGGCCGGCCCGTCCGACCGGGTGCTGGTCGTGTCCCAAGGCTATTTCGGCCAGCGCATGGCCCAGATCTGCGCCGCCTTCGGCCTGTCCCACGACGTCCTCGAATGCGAGTGGGGCCGGGCGGTCACGCCAGCAGAGCTCGAGGAGCGGCTCAGGGCCAAGAACTACAACGTCGTCGTCTGCACCCACGTCGACACCGCCACGGGCGCCTGCGCCCCGGTCGAGGACTACGCCCAGGTCCTCGACAAGTCCGGCGCCGTCTTCATCGTCGACGGCGTCTGCGCCACGGGCGGCATCGCCGAGCGCATGGACGCCTGGGGGATCGACGTCGTCCTGACGGCGGCCCAGAAGTGCCTGGGCACGCCGCCCGGCCTAGCCCTCTGCGTTTTCTCCTCAGCGGCCATGGACAAGCGCCGCGGCCTGGCCGCGGTCCCGGCCTACTACTCGGACGTCCTGCGCTGGCTGCCGGTCATGCACGATCCGGCCAAGTACTTTTCGACCCCCTGCGTCAACGAGATCCGGGCCTTCGCCGAGGCCACCCGCATCGTCCTCGAGGAGGGCCTCGAGGAGCGCTTCGAGCGTCACGGCCTTCACGCCGAGGCCCTCCGGGCCGGCCTGGCCGCCCAGGGCTTCGCGTTCTTCGCCGATCCTCGCTTCGAGGCCTCGACCCTGTCGGTCGTGCGCTACCCGGACGGCGTCGAGGACCAGGCCTTCCGGGCCGGGCTGGCCGCCCGCGGCGTCGTCGTGGCCGGCGGCCTCGGTCCCACCGCCGGGCGGGTCTTCCGCATGGGCCACATGGGCAACCTGACCTCGGCCCAGGTCCGCCTGGCCATCGACGCCGTGGAAGCGACGCTGCTGGCGCTGGGCCGGCCCGTCGAGGCGGGCGCCGGCCGCCGGGCCGTCGACGCCGTGCTCAAAGCCTGACCGCAGGACGCCGCGCATGAAAAAGAACCCTGTCTACCTCGTCCGCGCCGCCGGCCGTGAGCCGGCCGAGGCCCTGTCCGCCAAGGCCCGGGCGGCCTACCTGGCGACCGGCTTCAACGACCGCCTCGCCGAGGGCGACTTCGCCGCCCTGAAGATCCACTTCGGCGAGGCCGGCAACAAGGGCTACATCAAGCCGGCCTGGCTGTCCGGCCTGATCTGGGAGGTCCGGCAGAAGACCGCGCACGCCTTCCTGACCGACTCCAACACGCTCTACGTCGGGAACCGCTCCAACTCCATCGACCACCTCCGTTTGGCCTGGTCTCACGGCTTCACGCCGGAGGCGACCGGCCTGCCGGTCATCATCGCCGACGGCCTGATCGGCCGCGACAAGAGGGAGCCCCGGAGCGCCCAGGCCCGCACCGCGTCCTCCAAGATCGCCAGCGCCATCCTCGACGCCGACGCCCTCGTCGCCCTGACCCATGTCACCGGCCACGTCCAGACCGGCCTGGGCGCGGCCCTCAAGAACGTCGGCATGGGTTGCGCCTCGCGGGCCGGCAAGCTCGAGCAGCACTCCGTGACCCATCCCCGCGTCAACGCCAAACAGTGCCGCAACTGCAGCGTCTGCATGTCGTTCTGTCCCGAGGCGGCCATCGTCCAGGCCGAGGGCCATGTGGTCATCGATCCGGCCAAGTGCGTCGGCTGCGGCGAGTGCCTGGTGGTCTGCAAGTTCGGGGCCATCAAGATGAGATGGGACAGCGACTCCCTGCGCCTGCAGGAGAAGATGGCCGAGTACGCCCATCGCGTCCTGACGCACTTCGCCGGCCGGGCCGTGTTCGTCAACTTCCTCATCCTGGTGACCAAGGACTGCGACTGCATGGCCAAGACCGAGAAGACGATCGCCGACGACGTCGGCATCCTGGCTTCGCTCGATCCGGTGGCCATCGACCAGGCCACGGCCGATCTTCTGGCCTCCCGGTCCGGGGGCCGGGACCCGCTGCGGGCCGGCTACGACATCGATTGGTCGGCCCAGCTGGCCCACGGCGAGAAGATCGGCCTGGGCCGACGGGCTTACGCGCTCGTCGAGATCGGCTGACCGCCGGCTTCCCCGGCCCGTCGGCCGGGCCGCCCCGCCGGACGGCGGGCCTAGGTCTGCCGGCGCAGGTGAGGCATGGCCAGGGCCAGGGCCGCGGCCGCGCCCAGCATGACCGCCGCGGAGATGAGGACGGCCGCGGGCTGGCCGGCGTGCTCGGCCGCGAAGCCCATCCCCAGCGCCCCGAGCGGCAGCAGGCCGAAGAAGACGAGCGTGTAGACGGCCATGATCCGCCCGCGCATGGCGTCGGGCGCGTGCGTCTGGACCAGGGCGTTGGCCAGGTTGAAGATGAGGATCTGGGCCAGGCCCGAGGCGAAGACCAGCAGGAAGGCGAGCGGCGTCCAGCGCACCAGGGCGAACACGGCTACCGCCGCCGGCAGGGCGAACGTCCCGACCGTCAGCAGCCGGCCGCGGAAATTGAACCGGCCGAGCGAGGCGATGAGCAGGGCCGACAGGAGCGCGCCCAGGCCGCGGGCGGACTGCAGGAAGCCGTTGGTCTTGGCGTCGCCGTGGAGGATGTTGACCGCCCAGGCCGGGAAGAGCGTGACGAAGGAGACGCCGAACAGGGCCACGACGCCGATCAGGCCGATGACGGTCCGGATGAGGGTGTGGCTGGCGACGTACTTGAGGCCCTCCCGCAGGTCGGCCCGGACCGAGGTGCGGGCGGCGGGGCGGACGAACGGCGGCAGGATCATCCGCCGCAGGGCGACGATGACGGCTATGAAGGTCGCCCCGTTGACCGCGAAGCACCAGGCTGGGCCGAGGAAGCCGTAGATCAGGCCGCCGGCCGCCGGTCCGACGGCCATGGCCGTGTTGAACATGGCCGAGTTGAGGGCGATGGCGTTGGTCATGTCCTTCCGGTCGACCATCTCCAGGACGAAGGACTGGCGGGCCGGCGCCTCGAAGGCGTTGGCGGTGCCGAGCAGGAAGGCCATGACCAGGATGTGCCAGGGCTGGATCCAGTGCAGGAAGGTCAGGGCCGCGATGGCGAAGGCCAGCAGCATCATGGCCGTCTGGGTGAGGACCAGCAGGTTCCGGCGCGGCATGCGGTCGGCGATGACCCCGGCATAGAGCATGAACAGCCAGGTCGGCACGCCGGAGACGAAGCCGACCAGGCCGAGATAGGCCGGCGACTTGGTCAGGTCGAAGATGAGGAACCCCAGGGCCGTCGACTCCATCCAGGTCCCGAAGAGCGAGACGATCTGGCTCCAGAACCAGAGCCGGTAGTTGCGGTATTTCAGGGCCGTGAAGGCCTGCTGCCAGCTCATCTGCCGGCGGACATGGAGCAGCCGGCCGAGCAGGCCGGGGCGGGGCAGGGGCTCCGGGGCGTAGAGGGGTTCCGGGCTCATCGGCGGCGTCGCGCTCCCCGGTCCGTTCCCTTAAAGGACCTTTTCGGCGTCCGGCGTCCAGGCCGGATCGACGAGGCAGAGGAAGGCCAGCCGGGTCGCCCCGGCGTTCTCGATGAACTGGACCTGCCCCGGCGGGATACAGACGGCCTGGCCGGCCGCGACCTCGGCCCGCTCGTCTCCGACGTGCATGATGCCCCGGCCTTCGAGGATGTAATAGACCTCGGACCCGGTCAGCCGGTGGGGGCGGGTGGCCCGGCCGGGGCCGACCTCGGCGTGGGCCAGGCTGTAGCGGAACGGCAGGTCGTCCGTCGCCGGATTGAAAAGCTCTTGCAGGAAAGAGCCGTCGCCGGCCCGGAATCCGGCGGCGTCGTCGAGCGTTTTGATGACCATGGGCGAAGGATCACGAAGAATCGGGGAGGTGGGATTTGAACCCACGACCCCAGCGTCCCGAACGCTGTGCGCTAGCCAGGCTGCGCTACTCCCCGACGTGAGCCCCATATTATACACAGTTCCCGGCCGGAAGGGAAGAGGGAGCTTGCCCGGGCCGCGGGACGTTGTATAATACATCTTCTGTGTCCGATGCTTTCCCCGGGAGGTCGTTCGCATGACGAAGTGGTGGCACCTGGCGACCGAAGACATTGCCCTCCGGCTCGAGACCGATGCCAAGGCCGGCCTGACCTCGGCGGCGGCCGAAGAGAAGCTCAAGGCGGTCGGCCCGAACGAGCTCCGGGAGAAGAAGGGCCGCGGCCCCCTGGCCATCTTCCTCGATCAGTTCAAGAGCCTCATGATCCTGGTCCTCATCGCGGCCGCGGTCGTGTCCGGGTTCCTCAAGGAATGGGTGGACGCCGCGGCCATCCTGGCCATCGTCGTCCTCAACGCCATCCTGGGGCTCGTCCAGGAGTACCGGGCCGAAAAAAGCCTGGCCGCCCTGCGCAAGCTCTCGGCCCCGAGTTCCAAGGTCGTCCGGGACGGCTCGGCGCGCATCGTCCCGGCCCGGGAACTCGTCCCCGGCGACCTCATCGAGGTCGAGGCCGGCGACCACGTCCCGGCCGACAGCCGCGTCTTCTGGCACACCTCCAATTTTGCCGTCCAGGAAGCCAGCCTGACCGGGGAATCCACCCCGGTGGCCAAGACGGACATCGCCCTCGAGGAGAAGGAGGTGCCGCTGGCCGAACGGGCCAACATCCTCTACATGGGCACCTCGGTCGTCTCGGGCAAGGCCCGGGCCTTCGTCGTCGAGACCGGCATGTCGACCGAGCTCGGCCGCATCGCCGGGCTCATCCAGGGCATCCGCAAGG
>JAEAME010000476.1_pt1 | contig 41015 bp, 28 predicted proteins | sample 8958731 | NCBI WGS metagenome assembly JAEAME01 (sample SAMN16933194, study PRJNA681113) | bioreactor sludge metagenome | isolation source: anerobic bioreactor sludge (Control) | place: India:Bengaluru | collected 2018-10-24
GGTACAAATCGACTTTCAGATTGCTAAGAAATTCCCTTGGATCGCTGACGTCGCTTTGCGATTCGATCAGTTGCCGCAACCATCGGAATTGCTCCTCTCCTTCCACGATTCCGAGTTTGCCTTCTTTGTATTTCCAGTGTGCCGCGATTCCCTCTTCCGCGAGGCGATGCATTTCCTGCGTGCGTATCTGGATTTCGAACGGCTGCCCATTGCGGCCGACAACGGACGTGTGCAGCGACTGGTAAAGGTTTGGCCGCGGAATCGCAATGTAATCCTTTATGCGGCCAGGCACCGGTTTCCACAAATTATGCAGAATTCCAAGAATTGTATAACAGTTGCGCACGCTGTCCGTGATCACACGGATGGCGATCAGGTCAAATACTTCGTCTATGGATATTTTCTGGCGCCTCATTTTGTTGTAGACGCCATAGATCCGCTTGGTGCGGCTTTCAAGGCGGGCCGGGATTTTGTGTTCTTCCAGTTCTCTGGCGATGATGAGCTCGGCTTCGTGAACAAAATCCTGATTTACCGCCCGCCGCGTCTCAATCAGTGCGACTGTTTTCTGATAGGCCTGAGGATCGAGGAAACCAAATGCCAGGTCCTCGAGCTCGCCGCGGATTTTGGCCATACCAAGACGATGAGCCAGCGGAGCGTATATTTCGAGCGTTTCCAGCGAGATCCTTTCGCGTCGATCCGGCGGCAGGTATTGCAGCGTGCGCATGTTGTGCAGGCGGTCAGCCAGCTTAACGAACAGAACCCGGATATCGCTGATCATGGCCAGCAGCATCTTGCGGAAGTTTTCGGCCTGTTTCTGCTGACGCGACGTCAAATAGACCTGGGCAATTTTGGTGACGCCATCGACGAGCGCGTAGACCTCCTCTCCAAACTGCCTCCGCAGTTCTTCCGGCGTCATCAAAGTGTCTTCTAAAACGTCGTGCAGGAGCCCCGCCGTCACTGTCACGACGTCCAACTTAAGCTCTGCGAGTATGTTGGCGACTTCAAGCGGATGCGTCAGGTACGGCTCACCATTCATCCGCAGTTGCCCTTTGTGATATTTGGCCGAGGCAACATAGCCTCGCTGGATCAACTCTGTGGATGCTTCAGGATGATAGCCCCTGAACTTTTCTGCAAGATCCTCATAGCGTATCATGGATTTATGCGCACTCTCGCATGCATTATAAGGTATCTCCCGGATAAAAAAATAGGGGGGCGGAATATCCGCCCCCCTACAAGCAGGATCCAGACTAACTGAAGCGTATAGAAAAAGGCTGCCCCTGAATCCGGATTCTAAGAGGCTGCAAATTCCATTTATTTGCCTATTGCCAGTTTCTTCGGGGCTTTGGCTGCTTCCTCCTGAGCCCTCAGACGAAGCGCCAGGGCCTTCTGCGAAACCAGGTCCGCCTGCCGAATGAGATCGGCCTTGGCGGCTTCATTCTTTTCGAACTTGGCCTTCTCTCTCCAGAGCAGGTTCTGATATTCCATGGCATCGAAGTAGGTCGGACGGATTTCGAGAGCCTTGTCCAGACTGGTCAGGCCTTCGTCGACGTCCCGGAGAGCTTGCGCCTTCTCCTCGGCACTCATGTATTCGACGTTTTCCCCCTGAACTCCGGTTTTTTCGAAAACATCGTCGAAGTTAATCACAGCGATACGGTAATACGCTTCCGCATTCTGTGGATTGACCTTCAGAACATTATTACACCATTCTTTGGACTCGTTATACTTCTTGAGCTGGTAATACAAGCTGGCAATGCTGAGCATTGCGTTGGTGTAGGTGGAACCGGCATGGTCCTTGCTATTGGCAACAACCTGTTTGAAGGTATCGATGCCTTTTTGCGCCATCAACTCGCTCTTCGGGTCGGAGGATCCGGGAACGAATTGGGACGTATAGGCTGTCGCCAGGTACATGCGGGCAGTTTCGAACTCAGGATCCAACTCGAGGGTTTTTTCGAAAAATTGAGCGGCGGCATCGTACTTCATTTCGGTAAATGCCTTTACTCCCTTGTTCAACTTGTCCCGGGCTTCCAGTTTCCGCATGAAACTGCACCCGGTGAGAGGTATGACAGCCAGCACAAGCAGGACGGCTAGCCACTTGCTATTGAACCTCATTGTGGCCTCCAAACTATAAGTTAAACTAAGTGCAAATCGGAATACTCTAGCGAATCTCTTCCGTCAACAAGCCGATATCCTGGACACCGGCTCCTTTGGCGATATCGATCACTTTGACAACATCGCCGTAAGGCAGCTTGGGACTGGCGCTGACGAACATGTTCTTGTTTGCTCGCTTGCTGTAAATATCCTGAAGTTTCGTCCCCAGATCCGAAATGGTTGCTGGCTCCTGATTGATGGCAATCTGGGCAGCTTCTCCGATCGATACCACGATCACGCTCGGATCCGGTGCGCCTCCGCTATCGTCGGAGGTCTGGGGCACCTTGACGTCCAGGTCCATCTGACGGATGGGGGTGATAACCATAAAAATGATAAGGAGCACCAGAAGAATATCAATGTAGGGCGTGATATTGATATTCGCCATGGCGCCCTTTTTACCGCCGACATTCATTGACATAACAGATCCCTTTCTTTCGTGCTACGGCCAGGTCGGGGCTTCTGTCAAACTCCCCGGTTCTGCCGTATGCCGCATCCGATCGCCGCATGAAACCGACGCTATCCTTCGGCAGCCGTTTAAAACGATTCCAAAGGCGGGCTCCGGCGACCCGATCCGGCATATGCACAGCAGAGCAATCGAGTTTTGAACTGCTGCTCCCTTTGCAGTCACCTCTGACAGAGTCAGAGGTGACTACAATTTATTCTCTCTCTTTTTCAGCCATCAGGCCGATGCGTTCCACTCCGGATCTGCGGCAGCCATTCACGATCTGCACTACCCGTCCGTAAGACAACGCGGTATCCGCTTTCAGGTAAATAGTCCGGTTGATTTCTCCTCCGGAAAATTTCTGAACAAGAAAATCGTAGAGATCTTCTTCGCCAATCTGCTTTTTGGCCAGATATAGCTTTCCTTCACGGTTCACGGCAATGACAACGGCTTCCTTGCTGTCGGCTTCCGGTGCATCCAGAGGGTTTTTCGCCTTCGGAAGGTTTACAGTGATACCGCTTTGAAGGAGAGGTGTCGTGATCATGAAAATAATCAGCAGCACCAGCATTACATCGGCCATGGGCGTAACGTTGATTTCGGCAACGACGCCGCTATGCCCCAACCCTCGTTTAGCCACGCGTCTCTCCCCGTCTCTTGGTTAAGAAGAAATCGATCAGTTCCGAAGAGGAATTGTCCATTTCAACCGTGAAAGTCTCGACTTTGTTTGTGAACGCGTTGAATGCCCACACGGCCGGGACGGCGACGAACAACCCCATGGCCGTCGTGATCAACGCTTCCGCGATACCGCCGGCGACGGCCGCGATACCCGCGGTCTCTTCGGTCTTCATACCCATAAACGCGTTGATGATACCAACGGTCGTTCCGAACAATCCTACGAAAGGAGCAGTGGAACCGATCGTGGCAAGCCCGCCGAGGCCCCTCTTGAGGTCTTCAATAGCGATTGCGGTGGCTCTTTCCAGAGCTCTCCTGGAAGCCTCGATGCTTTCTCCCGGGATTTCCTTGCTTTTGGCGTGTGCCTGGAGTTCATGCAGGCCGGACACCAGAACTTTGGCCAGATGGCTCTTGTTGTATTGTTCGCCCAAAGCGATTGCTTCGTCGATCTTTCCTTCCCTCAGGCATTCGGCCACCGCAGGAGTGAAAAGCCGCGATTGTTTGCGAGCTGCGCGATAGATCAGCCATCTTTCGATCATGACTCCGATTGAATAGGCTGATAGGATAAACAGGAGGATTACAACGCCTTTTGCAACCCAGCCCATTGAATTCCACATCTCAAGAAGATTAATTTGTCCCATCGAGTTTCTAACCTCCGATTGATATTTGGGAAACTATTTCAAGTTGAAAAATACGGTTACGTTTGCGATCACCGGCACCGGCTCGCCGTTTAACAAAGTCGGCGAGTATTTCCACTGCTTCACAGCGCTGACCGCGGCATCGTCCAGCAGTGGATGACCGCCGGTAACGCGGATATCGGTAACATTGCCTTCTTCGTCGACTGTTACTACTAGAACAACCTTACCCTGAACGCGCGCACGCTTTGCCAATTCAGGGTAGATCGGCTCAACTCTTCGGATAAGCTTGGATTCCTGTACGTTGCCACCCACACGAATCGGATCGCGTTTCACGGGTCTCGGCGGCGGCGGCGGCGCAACCGTAGGGACGCTCGAAAGCAGGCCTCCGACGACTCCGCCCGGAACTCCTCCAACTACTCCTCCTGAAACTCCTCCGGCAATCCCGCCGACGATATTGCTCACTCCGATCACCGGGGCATCGTCCACGGGCGGCGGAATTTCCTTCGGGATTTCGGTCGGCGCCACAAATTGGTTCGGGTCAACCACGGCAGCTTTGGGTACGGCCTTGACATTGGTTGGCGGTGGCGGCGGCGGCGGCGGTGGTGGTGGCGGCGGCGGCGGCGCAATCAGGAATGTCAGGATTTCGCTCTCCGGCAACACGTTAAAAAACACAAGCGGCAGAATGATAATAAAGATGATCAGCACGATATGTATCAAGATCGAGACGATCATCATCAAAAACCGCTTGGCTGGGTTTGTCTTATTTAACTGATCTGCATCTTCAAACATATTTCCCCCTCGCAAACTAACCGTGGGCCTTAGGGCAGATTTAGCTTGCTGCGGCGTTCGATTTTAAGGCCCCGATCTTAATATCGCGTCAGAAAAACTGTCAAGACATTTCTGGCTGCATTTCCGTGATATTCAAACATTTTTGCAGCCTGCATTGCCTTGCGACCAACCTTTTAGTTTTTAGCTCGCACTCCGTTTGGAGGACTGCTCCGTTGTACGGTACCACCACTCCACGATCACAGAGGCAAGCGCGATAGTGGAATAGGATCCCACAATTATCCCGATGGTCAATGCGAACGAGAATCCGTTTAGAACCTCGCCGCCGAAAAGAAACAGGCAGAACACGGCTATAAACGTGAATCCCGAGGTCATGATCGTCCGGGAAAGCGTCTGGTTAATGCTGAGATTCAGAACCCTGTGAATCGATTCCTTCCGCATCAGCCTTAGATTTTCGCGAACCCTGTCGAAGATCACGATTGTGTCGTTCACGGAATATCCGACGAGTGTCAGCAGCGCCGCGATTACCGTGAGAGATATTTCCTTTTGGGTGAGTGCAAATAATCCGAGCGTAATCGACACATCGTGTACAAGCGCAAGGATTGCCGCGACGCCGTAAATCGGCTTGAAGCGAAAACCGATATACACCAGCATCCCCAAGAACGAAAGCCCTATCGCGAGCAACGCTCTCCGCCTCAAGTCCGAACCGGCGACAGCACCGACGCTTTCATTGCCGATCACCGTAAAGGCGCCGACGTAATATTTGCTCTTGAGACTCGCAATGATCGATCCGGATACGCCCGGCACGTTCTTGAAATCATCGAGAGACGAAACGAGGCCTCCCTTTGTTTCGTTGCGGTAATCCACAAGGGATTGCGCCAGCTTCGCGTAATAGTCCTCAATTTCCTGAGTAGTCTTGTTTTGGGTCCTGAGGCTATCCGGATCGGATTCCAGCAGGTATTTGTTTATAGAATCCAAGCCTGAATTGTTGAAATCGAGTTGCTGGGCGCCTGCCCGCCCGGGATCGAAGACCTTTCCCAATGCCGACAGAACTCTCTGCTTGCTCTCCTGAACACCCGCCTGCTCGTTTTCGGCCGTCATCTGCATGCGCACAACCACCTGGTTCTTGGACGGCTGATCGTACCGCTGAATCAGCGGCGGCGAAGACGCTTCCGATTTCAGGGCATCACGTATCAAGTCCAGATCCGGGGTTTGCTGGAATTTGATGAAAACGACTCTTCCCCCGGTAAAATCGATCCCGTAATTCAGCCCGCCGCGCACAAAGTAGGCGGCAACGCCGAGCGCCAGCATAAAAAGAGATACGCCGGCAAACCACCATTTTTTACCCAACCAGTTGATCGAAGTCTGCTTAAAGAGTTCCACAATCAATTCCTCAGATGGGCTAACCGGAACCGTTCAATCACTTTGACCCCTTCCGGTGCCGTTAAGTTCCGTTAAATTGACAAGCTCTCGACTCGGCGGTTTCCCAGCACCCATTCGAACAGACGGTGCGACATATAGGTCGCGGTGAACATGTTGGCCAGCAATCCCACTGTCAGGGTTACGGCAAAACCTTTAATGGGTCCCGTACCGAATTGAAACAGGAAGGCCGCCGCAATCAGGGTTGTGACGTTCGAATCGAAGATCGTCCAGAACACCTTGCTGAAGCCCATATCGACCGCCGCCCGGACCGTTTTCCCCGACCTCAGTTCTTCCCGGATCCTCTCGAATATTAGGATGTTCGCATCCACGGCCATACCGATTGTGAGTATGATCCCCGCGATGCCGGGCAGCGTGAGGGTCGCTCCGACCGCACCCATAAAGCCCATTAGTATCACAAGGTTTCCGATCAGGCACAGGATGGCATTCACACCCGATAGCCTGTAGTAGATCAGCATCCCCAGGACGATGAGGCCGAATCCGATTAGGGACGCGTAAATGCCGGACTTGATTGAATCGTTGCCCAGCGAGGCTCCTACGCTCTGTTCGTGCAGAACCTTCAGCGAAGCCGGGAGCGCGCCCGACCGGAGCAGGAGCGAAAGGTCATCCGCCTGCTGGAGCGTGAAACTCCCGTGGATAATGCCTTCCGACTCGATGCGCTCGTTGATGACGGGCGCCGAGCTCACGGTGCCGTCCAGAACGATCGCGAGCAGTTCCCCCACGTGCTGCTCGGTTGCCCGGGCAAAAAGCTTGGATCCGTCCGATGTCAAAAAGAAGCCGACAGCGGGCCGCCCGTTGGAGTCCGTCGTTCTCCGGGCCGTTTTCAGGTCCTTGCCGGTGATTACCGGTATCTTGTTGACGATCAGGTATTCCAGCCGACTCTGCTCGCCGCGGTCCTCACGATACGGCAGGATTTCATAGCCGTCCGCAATTTTTCCTCCGCTTGCTTCCACCGCGGATTCTACACTGGTGTACCGGGTGGACTGATCTTTCTTTACCAGGCGAAGCTCGAGTTGAGCGGTATTCTCTATGAGGCCCTTTACACGATCGGGATCATCGATTCCCGGCAGTTCGACAATGATCTGGTCTTCAACCTCCTGGCCGCTCCTGCCGTAAATCTGCAGAATGGGTTCAGTCACACCCAGCGCATCCACGCGCCTCCGGATGGTCTCCAAGGCCTGGCGCACGGTCGATTCCCGGGCATCGCGAACGTAGCTGCCCATCAGTTCCAGACTGAAATTCGTCTTTTCTTCCTGAGTCGTGCTTCGCAGCGTGTATTTCCGGTCGTAGGTCGATTCCAGAAACGTGCGCACATCGTTGCTTTTGCCGGAATCTATACCCGAGATCTCAACCGAAAAACCGTTCCCCTTTTTGGATGCAGCGAACGCTATGTTCTTCGATTTCAGTTCCTGGGCAATGCGTTCGGCATCCTGGTGAAGTTCCTGATTCAAGGCGTCATCCGTCACCACCTGAAGGACGAGATGGATTCCGCCCTTGAGGTCAAGTCCCAGATTAAGCCTCGACAGCAGCGGGGAGCCCTTTGCCCGGGGACTGATAAAATAGTAGATGCAAATCAACATAAGCACGAGGATTAAGATGAGTTTCCATCTTAAGTTCTTCTGCATAAGTCACCCATTAACGCTGTTAGGATTGCAGGAATGCATGGTTGGCAGATTCTTGCTTTTGGAGATGAGAAAATGAAGGCCCGATAGTTCGGAAACCGCTCTCTTCGCCGTTTCCCTCTCTGTCTCCCCGACCAACCACGTCTCTCTTCACACTCTGAGAAGCCGACAGCAGCTACTGGCCCCCAGAAGTCTCGTCCGGCGATTGAAGACCTGATACTGCGTTCTTGGCCACCTCAATCTTCACCTGATCCGAGATCTTTAAAATGAACGTCTTTTCTTTGACTCCGGCTATTACGCCGTAAATCCCGGAACCGGTGATCACTTTATCTCCGTTTTTAAGCGCCGAAATCATTGCTTCCACCTTCTTTTGCCGCTTTTTCATCGGCATGAATATCAGAAGGTAAAAGATGACCACGACGATCAGAAGCGGAGCAAACTGAATCAGCGCATTTGTTTGAGAGGCACTCTGTACTAATAGGATGGGATTTTCCATTTGCACCTTTTTCTATCCCTCGGTGTATCCAGGAGTAAATTTATGGCATGGACCTGCACGGGAGATCCCAGGGATGCTACGTTTCCCTATTCTTCACAAACTCCAACCACTTACCCGAAAAATCGAGTCCGATAGATTCTCTTATTTTCCGCATCATGTCAAGATAAAAGGTCAGGTTGTGAATCGTGTTATAGACTGCGGATAGGTGCTCTCCGGCCATGAAAAGGTGCCTCAAATAAGCGCGGGAATACCTGCGGCAGGTCGAGCAGGAACACTGGGGATCCGGAGGATTCTGATCTTCGGCATACGCGGCATTTTTGATCAGAATCCGGCCCTGGCTGGTAAACAGGCAACCGTTGCGCGCGTTGCGTGTCGGGAGTACGCAATCGAACATATCCACGCCCATGGAAATGCACCGGACCAAATCCTCAGGAGTGCCTACCCCCATCAAATAACGGGGCTTATCCCAATTCACGTGCGGCAGCGTGCTTTCCACGATCTCATACATAAGATCCTTCGGCTCACCGACGCTCAGGCCGCCTATCGCTGTCCCTGGAAACTCAAGTCCTTCAATAGCTTCCGCCGATCTTCTGCGCAGGTCCGGGTATGTGCTGCCCTGGATAATTCCAAAAAGGGCGCGCCCCCCCGACTCATATCGGCGCCATTGGTCGCGGCATTTGGCCGCCCAGCGCATCGACAGCTCCATAGAGGCTTCCGCGTCTGCATAGCCGGTGGGATAAGGGGTGCAGTCATCAAAAGCCATCGCAATGTCCGATCCCAGCGCTTTCTGAATGTCGATTACCTTTTCGGGAGTGAAAAAATTCCTGCTGCCATCGATGTGGGAACGGAATTGCACCCCCTCTTCGTTAATGGTGCGAAGCTCCCGGTGACTGAAAACCTGATACCCCCCGCTGTCGGTCAGGATGGCGCCGTTCCATGACATAAATCCGTGAAGCCCTCCGAGTTTCTCAATCCGCTCATGTCCCGGCCGCAAATACAGATGATAGGTATTGGCCAGGATGATGCGGGCATCCAAGGCTTCAAGCGATTCGTTGCTCATTGCTTTGACGGTTGCCGCCGTTCCTACGGGCATAAACACGGGAGTCGGCACGTCTCCGTGAGGGGTGTGCAATACGCCTCTCCGTGCTCTTGTTTGCGTATCATTTTGCAGAATCTCGAATCCGAACTCTCCGCCAATCGCCATCGACTGCTCCGTTGTCGCGTCGATGCAAGATACCGAGGCCCAGCCTTTAATGCAAGTCGGCAGTGGGCAGTCGGCAGTGGGCAGTTGGCAGTTGACAGTCGGCAGTCGGCGGTCGGCAGAATATACAAATGATAAGTCACTGCCCAAATCAACAAACGTATCATCGCCAAAAACCAACAACCAACTGCGAACTGCCCACTGCCAACTGCCCACTGCCCACTTCCAACTAACGACTAACGACTAGCATGCCCAGATTGTGGTAACATGAGCACTGGGAACACCGTCAGAGGTGTCCATTGTTGCCTATGAAGATCGGTATCATTGGAGCTCGAGTAGCAGGCTCTTATGCAGGAGTGCTTTTATCGAGCATGGGGCATGAGATCCTGCTCCTTGACGACAGCATTGAAAAGGACAAGCCGTGCGGAGGAGGCGTAACCGCCAAAGCTCTCCGCAGAATGCCCTGGCTGTATCAAAAGTCTTTGCCTTACACAGAGGCCAGGGCCATTCACCTCACGACTTCCGACGGCTACTCCAGCAGGCTTCCGCTCCCGCACCCCGTCCACATTTTCCCGCGATTCAGCCTGGACAAGTATGTATGGCAATGGGCAGTTCAATCCGGCGTACGATTTCTTCCGGAGCGCGCAAAAAGGTTTGAAAGCGACGGCAAACGCTGGTCGATTGTTACGTCAGGCGGATCCCACGAAGTGGACTACCTGATCGGGGCCGATGGGGCCGCCAGCAAGGTTCGCGCTACCGTAACGCGTCCCTTCTCTTCGCAGGATCTCATTCTGGCGCTTGGGTATCGCCTGCCGGAACTTTATGACCCCGGCGTGATGCACATCGCGTATCAGGAGATTGGCTTTCACGGATACATATGGTCCTTCCCGTGCGTGGATCATTCCTCGACAGGAATCGGGCGGCTTTTGCCGGGAATCCGCTCTTCGGACCTGAAAAAAAGACTGGAATATTTCATTGACGCGCATTATCCGGACGCTGCGGCCGGGAGAAGTTTTTATGCTGCCTGCATTCCGTGTCTCAGCCGCGACACCCTGATGAATCAGACGGTATGCGGAGAAAACTGGGCGTTGCTGGGTGACGCCGCCGGCTTCACGGACGGCATCACGGCGGAAGGGATATATTACGCATTCCGCTCGGCAGAACTTCTCGCCGAATCCATCCGCATAGGAAAGCCGCTGACCTATGAGGCCGCGTGGCGGTCGGAATTCAGGGACGATCTGGAAACCGCCGCGGCGTGGAGGGATCGATTCTACTGCGGCATGGTCCTGAGCAAGACATTCATTCGGCGATCACTGCAGGCCGTGAAGCACAGCCCCACCATCCGCGGCATGCTGGACCGAGTCATAGGCGGTAACCTATCTTACAAGGCGTTGCTTCAGAATCTGGTCTATAGAAGCCCTCAGATCCTTGCTCAGGTGATTTGCAGCAAAACCAGGAGAATAATACGGTACGAACTGCGAACCGCGAATGACGAACTGTGAGATGCGCGTCCGCAGATCCTTCTGCAACACAACGTTCAGTGCACCGGATTTTTGCCGGGGAGTTGCATCCGGTAGATAGAGTCGCTGCTGGCCAGAAAAAGGTCCTGATCCGAAACAGTCAGTCCCACCATAACGGGTGCAGCAATGTAATGAAGAATGGATCCATTCGCGGGAGAATACCGGAATATTCCTTTCTTGCCTTCATAAGCGGCCGAAACCAGCAAATCGGCATCCGGAAGAAACGCCAATCCCTGAGGCCTTGCGAATCCTTCCACAAGAGTCTTGGCCGTCCCCCTTTTGTTCAACCGGATGAGGCTGTCGCGCAGCGAAAAGGTCGGACCCGTCACATACAGGCGGTCGTCCGCGTCGATTGCCATGTGGTATGCCGAGACGCTTGGTTCGAGGGATGCGAACTCCACCTTCTTTTGGCCTGAAGGATCAATCCGATGGATCTTGCCCGTTCTGTCGCCGACATAGAGATAGCCCCTTGAGTCAAAAACAATACCGCAGGGGACACCCAGGTCTTCTGCAAACACTTCCAGGTGTTCAAAGTTCGTATAGCGCAGGACCGTTCCGTCATGGCGGCTGGATATGTATAGCTGCCCGTCCTTTGAAAACGCAAGCCCCGTCGGATTCATGATTTCACACTGATAGCGGATCTTTTCTCCTCTCCGCGTGAGACGTATCAGAGGCTGCGGCACCTGTTGCCCCCGGGCCCCGCTGATTGTGGTTACAATCGATCCGTCGGGAGCGATCACCGGGTTGGACACAGGATGAAGGCCGGCGGCGAGGCAGGTGGCGAGATTGAAGGGAAATACATCGGACACAACGTCTCCGGCACGCAGCATCAAGCCCAGACTCTTCGGGCTGTCCGGAAGCCGGGCAAGGATTTTATCCTCGGACGCCGAAGTAATGGGGGCCTCGACTTCGCCCAGATAAACCTTCGAATACGATTCGGGCCTAAAGCCGCGGCACTCGATAAGCACTTCGCCCCCGGGAACTCCCGAAGTCGGATGAACATCCAGAATTGCCAACTCTTTTGCTGATTTCATGCAAAAAAAGTTTACCTTGCGGTGCACGCCGCGGCAACCGCAATCAGGAGCTAACCCTTGTTTCAGGTTGCAGGTTTCAGGTTGCAGGTTTCAGGTTGCAGGTTTCAGGTTACAGGGTGCAGGTTACGGGTTACGGGTTTCAGGTTTTGGGATTCAGGGAGGATAAATAGCGGATTAGGGCTGATAGTTGACGCGATACTTTTTTGCTCAAATCGGTCAGGTCCGAAAATTCCGATTGCGTTATATAATCCTGATCAAGGGCTATGTACAGTTGCGACCTTACTTCACCGGCCGATCCTTTCGCAATTCCAAGATGTCGGATAAATGTCCTCCTTGTTTGGGTTTCATAGCCCTCGGCAATGTTGCTCATTATGCTTATAGACGCGCGACGAATTTGACCGCTTAGCGCAAAATCCCGGCCAAAATTTCTTTGCCTGGTCAGGCTGTAAAGCCTGCAGGTTATATCCCGGCTTGTTCGCCAAACCTCAAAATCCTCAAATCGTTTAGCAGTTTTCATGCTGCTATAACTGCTCTATCCCAAATTGTGCCAATAAAAACCGAACTAATTACTGCAACCTGTCAACCTGAAACTTGAAACCTGAAACTTGTCAGCCTGAAACCTGCAACCCTGTTGACTTTACGGCGTTCGCCTCATAACATGTCAGGTTTGCCTGCCGGATAGATTTCTCGCTGGGAGATCCCATCGTTGAGCACAGACCTGAAGGACGCCATCGTCGTAAGAGGAGCCCGGGTTCACAACCTGAAGAACATTACCGTAGAGATACCCCTGAATTGCATGACGGTGGTCACCGGAGTGTCCGGAAGCGGGAAAAGCAGTCTTGCCTTCGACACTCTATACGCCGAAGGGCAGAGGAGGTACATCGCTTCGCTGTCGGCTTATGCGCGCCAGTTTCTCGAGCGAATTGACCGGCCGGATGTCGACGATATTGAGGGAATTTGCCCGGCACTGGCGATCCGACAAAGAAACTATTCCCGAAATCCGCGATCCACAGTCGGAACTGTCACGGAGATCAACGATTACCTTCGTCTGCTGTTCGCGCGCATCGGCACTACGTTTTGCCACGGCTGCGGCCGTGTTGTGGGCAGGGATACGCCTCAGAGCATCGCGGATTTCATAATGGCTCTGCCTGCAGGACAGCGTTTCTATCTCTGCATGCGTCTGGCCCTGGAAAACGCGCCTCAACAGCAGGAGGCTCCTGCGCGACGATCCCGCAAGCCGGCTTCGGCAAAACCGGAAGAGCGGCTTGCAGTCATCCTGCCGGGTCTGCAGCAGCAAGGATATGTGCGCCTGCTGATCGACGGCGAGATCGTTGACTTGCAGCAAGCCGTAGAGGCACTGAAACGAGCCAAAGTCAAGGAAGCGCACGTCGTCGTCGATCGCATGATCGTTCAGGAAGGCATCCGAAAAAGGCTTGTGGACTCGATAGAGGTTTGCGGCCGCGATTCGGAGGGACATATCGAACTGGTCCTCTTGTCGGATCAGCGGGAGGAACTTGAACGCCTGCTGCAAGCTGCGCACCCCGATATCCGGTGGCTTCGCCACCCGTCCGGCATTCTGGTGAAATTCAGCGAAGCGTTCGAGTGTCAACTCTGCCACATCTCCTATCAGGAACCCGAGCCAAGACTGTTTTCCTTCAACAATCCATTTGGAGCCTGCCCGGAATGCCAGGGCTTTGGCAACACCCTGACCATAGATTTTGACCTGATCATTCCGGATGGATCGAAGAGTCTTGCGCAAGACGCCGTCCACCCGTGGTCAAAACCGCGCTACCGAAACCTGCAGAGCCGTCTGCTGCAGTTTGCGGAAAGCGAGGGCATTTCGATCCATACGCCGTGGAACGAACTGCCGGAGGAAGCCCGGAGCGCGATCATCAACGGACGCGGCAGGTTTCCCGGAATAATGGGTTTTTTCGAATATCTGGAACGTAAGAAGTACAAGATGCACGTTCGCATTTTTCTCAGCAGGTATCGCGGCTATGCCAAATGCCTCGCGTGCGATGGAAACCGGTTGAGGCGGGAGGCGCGGGACGTTCGAATAGGAGGCAAATCCATCACGGACATAACCCGGATGACAATTGCGCAAGCCGCCGATTTTTTTGCCGCGCTTCATCTTTCGGCGCAGCAGGCGTCCATCGCCGAGAAGATACTTGACGAGATAAAGAACCGGCTGGATCTGCTGTCGCGCGTCGGCCTGGATTACATCGCTCTGGATCGCCTTTCCTCCACACTTTCCGGGGGTGAATCGCAGAGAATACAGCTGGCTACATCGCTTGGCTCCTCTCTGGTGGGCGCGCTTTTTGTCCTCGACGAACCGAGCATAGGGCTTCATCCGAGGGACAGCCGGAGGCTCGTGGAGATACTCCGGAGTCTCAAGGATCTCGGAAACACGGTCCTCGTGGTTGAGCATGATCCCGATATCATGCGCTCGGCCGATTACCTTATCGATCTTGGGCCGAGGGCGGGAGAAAACGGAGGGGAGGTGGTTTTTCAGGGCAGCTACCCTGCGCTGCTTCAGGATGCAAAATCACTCACCAGCCGCTATCTCCGCGGAGAAATGAAAATTTCAGTTCCCATGTTCCGTCGGAAATTCCAGAAGAAATTCATCGCAATCGTAAACGCATATCTGCACAATCTGAAGCATGTCAGCGTCGAAATTCCATTGGGCGTTCTCACGTGCATTACCGGAGTGAGCGGCAGCGGCAAATCTACGCTTGTCCACGATGTCCTCTGCTCCACTGCCAGAAAAGCGAAGGGCGAGACCAAAGAACCGGCCGGGGGATGCGAGGCTATCCGGGGGACCGAGCACATTTCCGATGTGATCCTCGTGGATCAGTCCCCGATCGGCAGAACGCCCCGATCGAATCCCGCAACCTATACCAAAGCATTTGATGAAATCCGCGAGATCTTCGCCGAAACCCGCGATGCCGTCGGCAGGGGATTCGGCCCCGGCCATTTTTCCTTCAACCTGGAGACCGGGCGCTGCCCCACCTGTCAGGGAAGCGGGATCGTGATTGTAGAGATGCAGTTTTTGGCCGATGTCGAACTGGTTTGCGAAGACTGCAAGGGAACGCGCTTTAAGAGTTCGGTGCTGGAAGTGCAGTACAAGTCCAAAAATATCGCCGAAGTCCTGGATCTCACGGTTCATGAGGCTATTGAATTTTTTACCGGCAAGACCAGCCTGATCCGCAAGTTGCGCGTTCTGGAGGAAATCGGTCTGGGATACCTGCGGCTTGGTCAGTCCGCCACTTCCCTTTCGGGTGGAGAAGCGCAGCGCATCAAACTCGCCTCTTTCATCTCCCGCGCTTCGAGCGGCAACGCGCTGTTTGTATTCGACGAACCTACGACAGGATTGCACTTTGACGACATCCGCAAGCTTCTCGCCGCTTTCGACAAGCTTCTCAGCGCGGGAAATTCGCTCCTGGTAATCGAGCACAACATGGAAGTGATCAAAACGGCCGACTGGATCATCGACCTCGGACCGGAAGGCGGGGATGCGGGGGGACGGATCGTGTGCCAGGGCACTCCGGAGGAAGTGGCGAAATGCAAGGCCTCGCACACCGGACAGATACTGAAGGCATATTTATAGATGCTTGCGCCCAAAATCCCTTTCAAAAGCCTTGATTTCAGGTTAGGATGCCACCGAATTCGATAAAGGGAGCGGTCTTAATCCCGGAGTTTACATAATCAAGAGTTATCCGCATCGGTTAAAAATCCCTGGAGTGCGGCAACTTGGACTCCAAGCTCCTATAGGCACGCTTTTCCTTTCATAATTGCGACATTGTCTCCAGGAAAACCGCTATTTGATGCAGCAGCACATCAACCAGAAGAGCTGATTTATGCTCCCCAAAAATAGGGAGAAACAGCAGGGCGGGTAAATTCAGGCATACCAACAACAAATCTTAAAAACATGATGTGTTCGCAGAAGCACTCGCCGACAAAAAAAATAATGCCCGAATCCAGCAGTCTGTTACACTGGTTCCACCATAAAAAACATCTGAAAAGGAGACTGGTTTTTTCCTATCGATAAGGAGACATCATGCGAATCAGAATTTTTGCCCCCACAATCTTGGTATTGATGCTATTCGGATCATCCGTCTATGGCCAGATATTGTGCAATCGTTCGGTTCTTCAGGGCTATGTGGATACGTACTTGTCTGCGCTGGTTGCGCATGATCCCGACCGCCTGCCGCTTGCGCCTAACGCCCGATACACTGAGAATGGCCAAACGTTGAAGCTTGGCGACGGAATATGGGGAGTGCCGGTGCTTAAAGAAGGCGATTATAAGCTTTATTTTTCTGATCCTGCTGCCTGCCAGGCTGGTTTTATGGGAACGTTCTTCGAAAACAACCACCAGCGAATAATTTTTCTGCGACTTAAAATCGATGGAACACAGATCAGTGAAATAGAATGCCTGATCCCACGTTCAAGCGGAATGGGCGCTCCCGGCGCTAAACCGCAACCTCTGCCGGGCCTCGTCGATAAGCCAACCTTCAGTGAGGCTCTTCCTCCTGGAGACCGCCCTTCGCGATGGGAGCTTGCCAATATTGCAAATCTGTATTTCGAAGCGATGGAAAAGGGTACCGGACAGCTTACGCCTTTCGATGATGAATGCACACGCGTTGAGAATGGCATGATCGCCGCCAACAATAAAGACGGCCAGGGGATAGGAAAGATGGCTTGCCGGCAGCAATTCGATACGGGATTTTCCTTTATTATCACTAAAGTCCGCGAACGCCGATACCCGATCATCGATAAAGAGCGCGGGCTGGTGCTTGCCTTTGTATTCCTCGATCATGCAGGCACATTTCCTAAATTCAAGATGACAGACGGCACACCGATGAATGTGACAGCTCCTTTCGATGCGCCCTACTCTTTCATCATGGCCGAGCTGTTTAAGATCAAGAACAAGAAGATCACCCAGATTGAAGCCGTGCTGTTGGAAGTCCCCTATGGCATGCCCTCCGGCTGGATTAAATAAGAATATCGAAACACTGTGACAGGCCGAGAACCGTTTTCCCCCCATCTCATTTTTTCCGGTGGCTCCGACCGAAGCCGATTGATTAGGCGCAGGATTTATTAACCGCGGATCTACACGGATTCCTCTGTACCCAGCAAAAGGGGCAAAGGGAATAACTCACTCGTAGTACCCGCGTCGCGAAAGCACCGTGTAGTCCGTTCCGGCCTTCCCGAAACGGCTCGCAAGCTTCACTTCAACGGCATGGTAGTGCCTGGAGCCAGAACGTTTGTCGGGCGAGTATCCCAGGGTGTAGCGCAGTCTCAAGCGGGAGATTGCGGATGAAAAAGCAGAGTCGATGGCAGACGACGATACGCTGAATAACTCGCCCCCGGTGTCCTGCGTAATCGTTGATACAGGGTCCTTACCTATCGACGGCACTGGGATACTTGGAATCGGCAGACCCAGGATGGAGCTTCCCATCCCATGCGGGATCTTCCGTTCAGTCAACTTTAGACTGTAGACCACTGCTTCGCTCTCCAACGCGGTTTGAACAACGCGATCCACAGAAGTTAAAGAATCCCCTTCAAGGTTGTCCGAAATTAAAATGACCGCGCGGCGATGATCCGGTGCGGCCTGATGCATGTAGCGCAACGCTTCATCGACGGCGTCCATGAGGTGCGTTCCGCCGCCCGCCTTGATCGTCCCGATCCGCTCGGCTATGCGCCTTCGATCGTTCGTCAGATCGTCCAGTCGTTGCACATCTCCAGCGAAGGCAAACAGGCACACCGTATCATCCCGCTTTAGCTGCTGCAGCGCCTGATACGCAGCGGTTTTGATGCGTCCCATTAGAGGAGTTACGCTACCGCTGCGATCGATTACCAGGGCGACCGCCAATGGCGCCTGGTCTTTGGAGAACATTTGAATAGGCTGTTCGACTCCGTCCTCAAAGACACGAAAGTCCTCCTTCCTCAAAGCGGCTTTGGGCTGACCTGATCTGTCATGGACGACAACATCGATTGGCACAAGGTTTACATCGACTTTGACTGTGAAGATATTATCCGCCCGTGCAGACGAATATACGGAGCCGCCTGCCGTTTTCCGGTTCTCTTTGCCTGCCTCCGCTAAATTTTCTGCGTCAGAGGGATTGAATGGCGGCGGCAACACCGCATCGGGAGAGCCGTTATCCGTGACGACGATCTGATCGCTACTGGAGAGCATAGGATATGGCGGAGCAGTTTCGGTACGGTTTCCGGTGGCGGCCGGCCCCGAACTCGATGTCGAATGCAAAGATGGGGGCATCGCCTTCGAGAGCAGCGAAGGTTTGGGGATCTCCAGCGGCTCTGACAAGAACGTTTCCATTACTGATCCCGGAAGGAGTTCGACCTCACCGCCACTGCCTTTAGACTTTTTGAAGACTCCAACGACCATGCCCGTAGCGGCCGCTGCGGCAGCGCCTGCGGCAACGCCGTACGCTGCGTGTTTAATCCTGCCGGAATACATGGCACCATATGCGGCGCCCGTTGCGATGGCAGGAACCGATTGGCTGAGGCCTTGCAGGCTTCCGTTAAGCAGCTTGGCGGCTCCCGTAGGTTCGACATTGTCTCGAGTGTCCAGCTTGATGGGTTCCGAAACAGCTTTAAGGATCCCTCCATCGGTCAATCCTATTTCTCCCAGCTGAACATGCAGTTCAGCTTCCCGCTTCTTTCCATTGACCATGCCGGGTTGCACCCGCGAGACCATGGCTTTGATTACGACGTCACGCGGAATTGCGAGTTTACTGCCAACCCGAACTTCATTCCGGATCCGCAGGTAGACGTCGTCCCCTTCCCTGTTAACGGAAGAGTCGAGCGGCGTCTCCAGATCCATCATCAGTCTTGTTCCCTTTGGAACCAGTATTACGTCTTCCAATTGAGCCGGCAGTGGACGGGTTCCGAGTGCGCTGCATGCGGCAATCAGGATGAGTGAGGGAAGTGCTTTCGCCTTCATCATAATGCCTCCTTTCAAGCACCAACGAGATCAAGGAAATTAGGAATGGTCCTGGTCATAGGACCCAACCTCATCTGACATATATAGCGACATCAGGCGGATTGAACCGCAACCGAACCCCAAAATTTTGATATTTTCAACAAGGTGATATACCTATCATCCTTGCGAGGAAGCCTCATGCGGAACTGACACATCCCCAGCCAATATCAATATTTATCCGGCTCCAATCGGTAAGCATGCGTTGTCTGGTTGCAGTGTCGCGCGAAGTGTTCCGAATATCACTCCAAATCTCCACCCCGATCCGAAAAACTCCCGGCACCATGCTCCTCCGGCACGAAATCTGGAAGGATGACAAGACTCAAGAGTGCGTTTTGTTAGGCGGCATTCATTTTCACGCCGAATGTGCGCTTCCAGGCTTTCTGGATAATCTTCCCCATGAATCATTCCTTCCTCACCGAGCCCCGGGGATTTTCCACTCCAGCGAGAGCGATATGGATGCTGTTTGGGAGTTTTGCATCTTCGATAGCACTGCTTCATCGAAGATCGCGGTGCGATTGCTGTCTGCGAGCAGGAACCCCTGAGCTTTGGCGAAACTACCCTCTGCCAGGGCAAATCGCATTTCTTCGAAGCGATCCGCGCGTGAAGGGATGTGAAAGATGCAGGGTTCTAGTCCGCAAGAAATGGGGGTAGGTTTGGGATTACTGCGGGAAACCGATGCGCTGCAAGAGATCCTGGAATCTCGGATTGGATCTTAGGGAGTCCATCATTGGGTCCACATACAGGTGCGCCATCCAAACGCAGCGCTGATCATAGGCCCTTTCCAGTTGTTCCAAAGCCGCATCGGCATCTCCCAGCCCGAGGTGGATGCATGAATAGAAAAAGGGCGATACATATCGTTGCGCGGCCAGTGTATCCAGGATTTCAAGATAGCGCATCGCTTCCGCTTTTCTTCCAAGCAAGGCCTGGGCAAATCCCAGTCCGGCGCAGGACGCCGGATGATGAGCCGAAAGGGAACGTGCTTCGCTGAACTCCTGGATGGCATCCTCCAATTTGGTCATCTGCAAATAGACCAGACCCAGAAAATAGTGCGATGTGGCGAAATTATCATCAATCTGAATTGCGCCGTGCAGTTGGTCAACCGCTTCGCGATAGCGCCGGGCGAAGTAGAGAATCCATCCCTTATTGGCATTCATTACGAATGAGAGTGGATCGAGCTGCAGAGCTTGATCAATTCGTCCCACTGCGTCATCAAACCTTCTCTGGAGAGCAAGCATGAGAGCATACCAATGGTGCCCCGCGATACAGTTTGGATTATTGTTGACCGCTTTTTGCAGTGCGGCCTCTGAACCTACCCAGTCCCAGTCGAACAGCAGCTGTGCGTATCCGAGAGCGGCATGGGCTTCTGCCAAAGCATTGTCAAGGGCAAGCGCCTTTCGAGCATGATCCTTGGCACGCGTGCCGGCCAAGTCTGGAGAGATGCTGCCATAGATGCCAACCGTGTCGAATACTCTGGCCAATCCGGAATGGGCTAAAGCGTATTCCGGATCCAGTTCAATGGCCTTTTCCAGCAATCCGATAGCTTTCCGGAAATTTTCCTCCGTCCTCATGTTCCAATAGTAAAGCGCACGAAGGTAGAGTTCGTGTGCGTCCGCGATTTTTGGACCGGCGCGCCATCCCATTCCGTATTCCGACGGCAACAGTTCCATAGCCAGAGACTGCGCCGTGCGCTTAGCTACGTCCTGCTGGATATCCAGGACGTCCTCCAGTTGGCGGTCATAAGTGGCGGTCCAGAGAGATGTTTGATCTCGCGCCTGGATGAGCTGAACTGTTATACGGACTCGACTGGTTGTCCTTCGAACGCTCCCTTCCAGGATGTAGTGCACGCCAAGCTCACTGCCAATCTGCTCAATGCTTTTTCCGCTGTTCCTGAGCTGCATGGCGGTCGTTCTGGCAATGACGCCCAGATGCGCCGGATTCAACCGTCCCAACTCCGTGATCATTTCCTCGGTAAGACCATCACTGAAGTAATCCTGTTCTTTGTCATGGCTTAAATTGATAAAAGGAAGAACCGCAAGGATTGTCTTTGCGGATTCCTTGAAATCACTCCCCGGCAAAAAGCGGGATGTTGCGATATGGTCGGAGACAACGCCGGATAGGGATCGACAGGCAACAAGGGCCAATTCCAGATCGCGGGCATTTTGAAACCGGAGGTTGGCATCTTTATTAAGGCAGCGAGTCAGGACATTCCACAATTGATTTGGAATGCCTACCAATGGCTCCGGTTCATCATGAACCACGGCATGGAGAATGCTCAGGCTGGATTTCCCCTGAAATGGCCGCTTTCCGGATACCATCTCATATAGCACAGATCCCAGAGAGAAGAGGTCGGAACGGGCGTCGACCGGATTGCCTTCAGCCTGTTCGGGGGACATGTAGGCGGCGGTGCCAAATATGGCCCCATGAATGCTCTCTATATCGATGCCTTCCTCCTGTCGATAAAACTCGTCAAGTTTAGCCAAGCCAAAATCCAAAAGCTTCACCTGCCGCGACTCTGCTCCCGGGCTGAGTATCATGATATTTTCCGGCTTGATGTCGCGATGAATGATTCCGGCGGAGTGCGCTGCATGAAGCGCTTGAGCAGTTTGAATGGCATGATCCAGCGCTTCTGTGAGTTCCAGTCTGCGCTTGGAAAGAATATTGCGGACCGTCTGACCCTGGATATATTCCATGGCAATGAAATCAATGCCATTAGTCTGTCCGATATCATAAATGGTGACAATGTTGGGATGATTCAGGGCGGAGGCTGCTTTTGCCTCGAGCACAAAACGAGCCCGGAGCCTCTGGTTGGCTATCATGCCCGGCGGCAGCACCTTGAGTGCAACCGTGCGGCCGAGAATTGAATCATGCGCGCGGTATACAATGCCCATGCCACCGGCGCCCAGCTTTTCCAAAATGCGGTAACGGCCAAGTGAACCTTCGATGCTCTGTGTGGTGGCTTCTTCCCAGGCATTCGCCAGAGAGGAGGTGAGTTCCCGCAGAGCGGAAGACTCCATAAAGTGCTCGTCTTTGCCTTCTTGAGCCAGCAAAGAATCTATATCAGCACGCAAGCTTGCGTCTTCTTCGCAGGCTTTGTCGAGGAACTCCTCACGCAAATCCTTATCCAGCGAAGCGGCTTCCAGATATATCTGCTCAATCTTTCGCAGCCGTTCGGGATCCATTTGGCTTCCGATTGAATTCCATTTCTCGCAGCAGCCAGGCTCTGGCGAATATCCAGTCGTTAAGGACGGTGCGAGGGGAAATTTTCAGCGCATCCGCTGTTTCTTCCACACTGAATCCGCCAAAATATCGCAATTCGACCACCTTCGCCTTTCTCTCATCCACTTCCGCCAGCAAACTCAGAGCATCGTCCAGCCTGGCAATATTGGCATCCGCATCGCGGACGATAGGCAGCCGCGAATCTATCGTCACTTCCTGAATGGCACCCCCACGCTTTTTTCGATACCGCGAGCGGGCGTGATCTACCAATATGCGCCGCATCATTTTTGCAAAATAGGCGTAAAAATGGGCGCGGTCATGCCATTGCACGCGTCTGGCGCCGATAAGGCGCAGAAACCCTTCATCGATCAAGGCATCGCTTTGCAGTGTATGTCCGGCGCGCTCCCTGGACATTTGCAGATGAGCCATCCTCCGAAGCTCACCATATACAATGGGAATCAGCTCATCCAGAACAGAATCATTCCCGTTAGCCCACGCCTTGAGAAGAAGGGTTACTTCCTCTTCCATCGCCCGAGCCACGTTTTCCCCTTTTACCTGATAGCATCCAAGATACGGAAATAATTATACACCAACCTTTGCCGCTTACGGCATCGCTCGCTTTCGGCTCTTCCGGTGGATGGTTTGAACTGCCGCACCGACGCCTGGTTAGTCCCGTTACCCTGCAGGTATTTAGCCCATGGGATCGCCAGAGAGAACATTTCGTGGGCTTCCCGGATTATTGCCGGAAACTGACTGCAATTATCAGCAATCCTCGGGACGTCCGGACAGGAGGACGGATGGGCCAAACGGCAGCTTATTCGGGCTATCCTTGGGCCCTCTCTGGTCATGCGTGCGCCTTTGGTTCCTGCAAACCTACAACCTATGGACTCGCGATCCTGGCAGGATGCAACCTAAGTCTTGCCCAGGGCTTGCAGTACCTTGTCGGGCGTGACGGGCGGAGCGATCCACTTTCCTATGGCGTTGGCGACGGCGCAAACCGGAAGCAGCGGCGCGGCCATGCAATGGCTGATGCCGGATGCGCCATAGCAGGCGTTTCCGCCTCGAGTCTCGACGGCGTAAGTTTCGATCGGCCCGAAATCCAGGATCGTGGGTTTCTTGTACTCGAACATGTTCGTGCTGAGTTTGACGCCTGTCGCCTTGTCGTAGATAAATTCCTCCGACAATCCGCCTCCCTGGCTGAAAAACATTGCCTGGTGCAGCTGGCCTTCAAACGACATCATCCTCAGCACCTTGCCGGGATCGCAAACGACGACGAATTTGGTCACTTCCACTCCGCCGGTTTCCGGATCCACCGCCACTTCGCAGAAGCTCGCATTCATGACATCGAGGACTTTTCCACCCTTATGGTAGGTTGTTTCGGGCGGCCTTCCAAAAAATGTAGCGGCGATATCCAAATCGTGATCGCCGAATCCTTCATCTGCGATGAATTTCCCAAACGGAAAGGACTTGCCGGGATCCGACTTCAGATAAACCCTCGTGTCTTTTGTTTCAAGATCTTCGGGCCTGGCTTTGAATTTTGCAGCAGCCAATTTCAGCAACGCCTTTTTGCAGGCTACCGCCGCCTCTTTCATTACCCAAGCGGACGCAGTGGAACCGTCGCTTCCTCCTCCAACAGGAGTGAAGATTGCCTTTTCATCGTAGAGGAGAATTACATCTTCGGCTTTTGCGCCCAGCTCCTCGGCGACGACAAGAGCATTGGCTTCTGCGGAGTAGACGCCGCACCAGGGGCCCTTGAGTGGCACATACACTTTGTTGTCCGCCTGAATTGTCACTGTCGCGGTGTAAGGTTGCTGGGCGTGACGAGGCGACTGGTTGTATCGGAAGCTTAGGCCATGCATCCTTCCATCCGGGAGCGTTTTTGTCCCGGCCGGATGCCAATTCCAATTCATGGCTTTTTTGCCCCTTTCAATGCATAGCTGCAGACTGGGAGGGATTCCGGGATCGGTCTGGGATGCAGGTCCATGGACGTTTTTGAGAGCGACATCGGTTGGGTCCATGCCAAGCTTTTCCGCCGCGATCTGCTCGGCGATAGTCATGGAGTCCCAGTTAAATGGAGATGTCTGGCTTAGGGTGTTGCGGCCCGAATTAGTAAAGACCCCCTGCATATGGCTCTTTTGATTGACACATCGGGTTGTATTGAAAGGACTCGATTCCATCCACATTGGGAAAGCCGTTTCGTCCGGAGACCCCTGATCCGATATGGTGCTTTCCTCAACCGCCGTAATCGTTCCGTCCTTTTTAAACCCGATTTTTGTGTGAGAGTATCGCTGCGGATTTGCGGGATAGTAATCATTTTGTCTTTCGTTGACGCAACGAACGGGTTTCCCCGTTCTCCTGGCCAGCAAAGGCGTGATCAGCTGAGAGCGGCGGATAACCCAATCGCAGTACTTGCCTCCCTGAAATAAGGTGCTGCGATGCAGGTTGTCGAAGGTGAGATCGTACATGGGGAGCAGAGAAAATGCGCCCCATGTAGGGCTTATGCCCTCGACATAGAGGGTTGGGCCTTCGACTCCCTGTGGATCCTGCGCCCACCAGGAGAGGCTCCCGTTCGGATTTGGTATGTGAGAAGCCATACGTGAGTGAGACCAGTCGAATTCGATAATCTGATCAGCCTGTTTGAAGCCGGCCTCAGGATCCCCCTGGGCGCCATTCGCCGCCAGGCGCTTCGGATCGTGCTTGATGATCGGGGCTCCGGGTTTCAGACCTTCCTGGGCATCCACAAGACTTGGCAGCACATCCCATTCCACCTTAATCAGCCTTAGCGCCTCTTCGCAAATTTCCGGTGTGACGGCAACAACGACTGCGCCGATCTCTTCATCTTCAGTCTCCGCTTCGTTGGGGATCAGAAGCCCTCGGATTCCGGCCATCGGCTTGTTCTCCGAACTGGCCAGGGTTTTGTTTATTGACTGAACCTCCGGATCGTCCCAGGTTACGACATCCACTACACCCTCGAGCGCCTTCGCTCTGCTGATATCCATGCTTTTTAATTTTGCGCGGCCATGCGGACATCTGAGGAATTTAGCGTGGAGCATGCCGGGCAAAATAGCATCGGTTCCGAATTTTGCTCTGCCTGTAGCTATGACGTACGAAAGCCTGCCGGGCACATTGGCTCGACCGACAACCTTGAATTCCGTCCTTTGTCCATTGCTGCCTTCAATGTCTGCCATGATGTCGCCTCACGATTGGAGTTGCTAACAGCGCTGCCTTTTGCAATTGGGGACTGGCACAGATATGTTATAGCAAATTAAGGATAAAGACCAATTGGGAAGTGATTTTATAATGACCCAGCGTCTTGCCGATCATGGGGTCGCCTCCTCCACATCGATAGCCGTTTCAATGCAAGAAAAGCAGTTACGAAGATTGAACTATTCTAGCCGAAATTGGCGCAGGTTTCATGACTATATTCATGGCGATTTTGTTCAGGTCGTCAAGCTTAACTAAATTGAATAATTTATTTTATCCCGGAAAGGAAGGCATCACAGGCGGCCTCGATCTTCTTCTCTTCCATCGAGATGCAGACGGGCTTTTTCTCCGTGATGGTCCGCAGGATCACATAGGCGGCGATATTCGAGGTCAGTAGGGAAGCATGCTCGCCGTCATCGGCATACATAATCTCCCCCGGATGCAACTCCCTGTACTTTTCGAACACGTCGCCGACATTGGCAAGCCCTGCATGGTATTGCTTCGCCAGCCGCGCATAGGTCGCGGACATCAGCGGGTACTCGCCGGGCATGGTTGACCTCCTGGGCCACGGTTTGTAAAAGACAGCTTTGGATTTCGTCTTCCCGATCATTTCGAAGAGCTGCCTGGCGCCGTTCTCCATGCTCTTTGCGTAGATCTCGTTGAACGGATGGGCCCAGTGCTGAAGGACAATCCAGTCATAATCGCCGTGAAGAATGCTCTCCTGCACGACCTCGGTCCCGGCATGGTATTCGAGTGTTTTGCCGCCCTCCGCGATCATTCGCTTCTCGACCTGAATCCCGGACTGCTTCGCGAGCCGGGCAAACAGTTCAGGCACATCGTTGACCATGGTGTGGCTGTTGCCAATGAACAGGACCTTGAGAGGAGCTAAATCCGCCGCCTTAAGGATGATTGCTGCGGACATGAGAAGCATTGCGGTAAGGCCCTTATAATATTGAGACTGTGAGATTTTTGACATTGAAAAATCCCGTCCGAAAATCTGCCGGATAGGCAGGGCGCAAGCAATTCCTTGTTACTATAAAACAATCAATCGCCAAATCCTAACTACTTATCCGTCCTTGCCGATTTATCGAAATCTGCGCTATTTTATGCCGGATTTGAGGCTTAAAATAAAAATTTTACGCACACCTATACTGCAAAGGATCTCGAATTCAATCCTCCAAAAGGACTAGTGGAGAGTCTTGCGGGCGATATTGGTTTGAATTTGTGATGTGCTCGTCCGGATGAGCCGCGCATGAGGTTTAGGTAGTGAGTCAGCCTGATTGAAAACACGTAAGTCTTTATCATTTTCAGGAAAATCATGGCAAACACAACCAACGCCAGACTCGTATTGATCATTTAACCAGGACTTGGTAATGGAGTGTTCCCTTAGTAAGAGTCCAAGCATCCCCGCAGGCGTCTCCCACGAAGATTTTCGCTCATCATCGAATACGTGCTCTCCTGTGGGCCGTTGCGACTCATCGGTAGTTTCCAGATCCGGCCATAGGTTGCTGGCCAACGCTTACGCTGATTCCAGCTCTACAAGGAACGCGTTTGCCTCATAAGGGCAGGCGGCGGTTTGCACAACAGTCAAAGGCGATTGAAGCATTTTGCGGACTGGAATCCTGTGAGAAGAAAGAGCTTCACTTATTGACCTTCGGCGGAGTGATTTCGTAGTCGGTATCAACGGTAAAAAAATGATAATCAGAATATTTATGCTGATTCCAATAGATCAAGCTTATTCCATCAGCTTGCAGAACTGACCAAGTAACCTTTATTTCTTGCGGCAGCCAGAACTCTCGTCTCCGATTATCAAATTGAACTTTTCCATAATAAATATCAGTGGTTGTTTCCTTCAGCGTGGTTTGTTTTTCCGGCAACAGCAGACTGGTGCACATGCGCAGTATTTGATAGCTGTCCGGGTCCAACCAGACAAATCCTTGCACAAGGTAGCGTGTTTGTGTCCTCGATTCAGCATCGGAGTATGTTGCCAAATAGTCTCGGGCTTCCGGTTTCTGAGCGAAAGCAATAACATGAGCACCAGGCTTCTTCGTTTCCCGTCCCAGGTAGCGGAACTGCGAATTTGCCTGATGGCTGGGATGAAGATATAGGCATTTCCCGGCATGTCCCGAGCTCATGATGAATCCCTGCAAATCCTTCTGATTGACAGGGCGGTTCTTTTTGTCGATCCTATCCTCTACCCAGGATGCCTCGGATTTTCCAGAACCAGGCAGGATAAGATACTGATACTCTTCAACTCGACTGTCTGATACGAAAATACGCTCAGTCTCCAAGGAATTATTTGCCTTGAACATATCGATCCGCTCTTTCGAAGCGGTGTTGGAGAAATCGCGAAAAAATGCTGTCACTCTGTCGCCTGCCTGCTTCAAAAGATAATCAAGCTGGTTTTGACTCTGGCTGAATTTCAGAAAACTAAGCTGATTGCGATAGTATTTACGCAATTCCTCGGCGGTCATGTCTATCACAGTTTTATCTTTTGACCGAACAGGCGCTCCTTGTTGAGATGCAATTTGTGAAGCAGCGGCGCCGGATGTTTTTGACGCAATTTCGAAATCCAATGTTTGCGCAACAAGATTTTTATTCTCCTTTGCCTGTTTATCCCTTACCTGTAGCTGCAGCACGTAGTCTCCTGGCTGCATTGTCTTCTCCAACTTCAGTTTTTTCTTGATCGGTATTCTTTTAAAATCTTTCACTCCGCCAATACTGACTGTTTCAGGGTTGCTTCTGAATATCTCGTTGCCGTTTTGAAAAAGCACGAATTGAGATTCCAGATCCGGTTTCAGTGCTTCTTTGGTTATTGCATTATAGATAACTGCCATATAGTTGAAGCTTTCCCCTAACAAGTATCTTCTGAAAGCCTGGCTTCTTCTCGTAACTTGCTTTAAAAGGCCAGTCTGACCTTGAGATTCGTCAATCCCTCCTGATTGGATCCAGGCTGCATCCTCATCGCGATTTATGATAAAGATGCTGGAGAGCGACAAGCCGTCTTTTGCCAAGTCGGGTATTTCCACATACTGATAAGCCGATCCGATTGCGCCTGATGCCTGATCTTTAACGGCCACCCGTACATAATAGGCGCCCGGTTTCTTGGCTGGAAGGGAGAGAGAAAACTTTATGCCATTCTCCTTGATCCATTCAATGTCTTTGTTATTGACGCGGAATCCTATTCGTGTGTTGCCTGAATCCTGGACAAGATCAATAACATCAGACGTTGTAGCAACAGCTTCCAAAGAAATGGAATGTCCCCCATCTTTTTCATTTATAGTACGCAGGAGCTGACCATCCACATGCAGCCAGGCTCGAAGCAAATATCCCTTTTGGGGATCATCGATAAAGCCGGCAGCCAAATTAATCTTCAGATCGTTATATCGAAAAGGAGAAAACATCGCCTCCATCAGTGGATTCAAATCCCTATCCGGCGCACCTAATGATCCGGCCGCACCGAAAAAGCCGTCACGGGTGCGGACCTCGGTTCCCGATCTTTTAACCTTAATCTTAAGCTTGTGATAAGCTATCGGCCTGTCTAGTTTAAATGTATTTGTGGGAGGAGCATAAGAAAGCAGGTAATATCCCTTCATCTCTTCTTCTATGGCGCCAATTCCATTAACGAAGAAATTATTGCCCGTAAGAAAGAATCCTCCACTTTTTTGGGATAAAGGAAACGGTCTGTTTCTATCTCTGACACGGCTTTGACCAAGCCTAACCTCCCCTGCTGTAGGGCCAAACCTAGCGTCGAATTCACGGCCGGTTGTATCAGTTAAAGGCCTGGTTTCAGCATCCAGGAGGTCCACTTTTTTGATGATTTCGCGGGTTACAGGATTTTCTGTTATCTGCTGTATGAATGAATCATTGACCACTCCCAGAATATCCAGTGTGTGAATCACAACGCCGGCACGCAAGGCTGCGTCAGCCAGCCCGTTAAATGCCGCGTCGTCACTGACACCGTCTGGCAACATTACCTGAGTCGACAGTAACAGCAAAAACTTGCGTCCGGGCATATCTTGCAGAGCCCTGATGCTATAGGCGAGCGATAAAATCTGGGGAATCCCGATAGGATAGCCATCAGGCCTGCGAATGCTATTCCATCGCAGATTGCCGATCCTGGCAAGCAACTGTCGTTTATCTGAGCTAAATATCTGAAGCCCGGCGTTCAATCCCTTAGTCTGCATAATGGCTATCAGATCGTCCGGTCGCATTTGAGTTTCCACAAACTTCTGCAGAGCCATGCGAGCGTTAGAAAGGTCTGCAAAGCTCATGGATAAATCATCTACCAGAAACACAATTGTTCGGCGAACAGCCTCTCTCGTCAACGCAGGAGTGGGAACGGGTGGAATTTTCTCCGAATCCCGGGAGGAGACAATCTTATTTCCCGGCTGAACCTGATGGGCAGCGATGTATGTGCTGGAGATTATTCTCTGCGGCTGGCCATCCTGATAGATTTCGAAATCCTCTGCGGTCAAATCGGTGATTTGGCGGCCATTTTTATCCACAACTACGGCATCAAGCCTTACCTCTTCAACTCCAACTCGAATTATTGGGCCTTTTTCGGCCTTTCCAGCTTGCTCTTCACCAGCTTGGGGCAAAGCCGGATTCTCCTGGCCATCGCCACCCTTCAGCAAGCCGAACCAAAATAGTCCAATGCAAAGAAAAGAGCTCAACCGAGTATATGGGAGATATTGGCTCATAGATTTCACCATTTTAAGATGCATTTATGATCGCTCGCAATTCTGCTTCTTTGAGCTTTAGATGGCAATCCCGCCAAAACGGTTCGAAATATTAGGTTCTCTCATCGTATATATGCCGGGTCCGGATATGTGCGCTGGATCAAATATACAAGAAGCGTCATTCTGGGATGTAATGAATCCCGGTGGCAGTATAGCGCCCCTATCAAATAAAAGCCTATAGGATCCAAAGCTCAATTCTCCCAAAGGTCTAATGGAAGGTCTTGTAGTCGACATTAATCGCTTTTTCGGGTACATGACGAATCGCCGGCGGGCGGAATTGCTGCCGATTTGCCGGGAATTGATCGGATTGAGCTCCGAATCGGAAAAATCAGAGTCGACACAGGCTGATGATCGGCCAACCTGGCTTTGTCCTCACTGCCGCGGTCCCATGATTGTCATTCAAAGACTGACCGCTGACCAGATAGCTTGGGAATCTTTTAGGAGCAGGCGTTCCCGCAGGTTGATATCACATTCGATGCCGCCGCCGACAAAGTGCTGGACATGCAGGCGGATCCTTTTCGCTCGGCGTCCGCTCGTTGAGGCGACGATAGCGGAATTGTAGGATGGCAACGTTGATAGCTCCGGTTTATCCGGAGTACAAAGTCGAACCCGGAAGACAAGCTGGGAAAGGACGCTGAATGGGGATGTTCAGCGTTCAAGATGAATGAGGTGATTCGGGATCGGGATTTATTGGGATTTTGAAAACGGATTTCTTACACGCAAGCCCGCGAAGCAGGGCCAGAGACACTCGCTGCTCTGTCCGGTCGTAGGACACCCACCACATCGCACTGTGAATCACAGAGAGTGCGGCGTAAGCCTGAGCAAAACTTGGGTCCAGCTCAATCGCCTTTTCAAACATCTGGATTGCTATCCGAAGATCTCGCTCCGCTCCACCCCGGCTTGAATACTCGCCTCCACGCAGGTAATCATCATAGGCTTCAGGATTGACCGTCCCCCTCTTGGCAAGGCTTGCCGCTTCCTCTGGTGATAAGGTCGCCTTGACTTCCCTCGCGATTGCGCGCGCCACATCGCTGTGAAGAACAAGGATATCTTTGTACTCGCGGTCAAAAGTGTCGGCCCAGAGATGCGCGTCTGAGGCCCTCCAGTTCGTCAGGCAACTCGGGATTGATGCGCACGGGCACAGCGGGGGTTTTGTGAAGAATGGCATCGACAGTGCCTGCCGAGGATTCGCCATGGAAAGGGAGTATACTCGTTGCCATTTCGTAAAGCACAACGCCAAATGAAAACAGGTCGGTCCGGGTATCCAGTTCCTTCCCCAGCGCCTGCTCCGGAGACATGTAGGCCGGCGTCCCCATGGCCGCGCCGGGACTCGTCAGCCCCTGCTCAGCGGTCTCCGTTGTCAATTCCGACGGCTGTTTCGCGCCCGCCTTTAGCGCGGCAGGCAACTTGGCTAATCCGAAATCCAGGATCTTGGCCTGGCCGCGCCTGGTTAAAAATATGTTGGCGGACTTGATGTCGCGGTGAATGATGCCTTCGGAGTGCGCCGCATCGAGACCATCGGCTATCTGGATGGCGAGATCGAGGATCTCTTCGGTCTCCATCCTGTTGCCGGCAATGTGCTGCTTCAGGGTCTGGCCTTCCAGGAACTCCATTGCGATGAAGAGCCGGCCTTCATGTTCGTTGATGTCATGAATGGTGCAGATGTTGGGGTGATTCGTGGCGGAAGCTGCCGTTTGGCCCATCCGTCCTCCTGTCCGGACGTCCCGAGGATTGCTGATAATTCTTGATTATGTAAACTCCGGGATTAAGACCGCTCCCTTTATCGAATTCGGTGGCATCCTAACCTGAAATCAAGGCTTTTGAAAGGGATTTTGGGCGCATCGGCGCGCACCTATATTGCAGAAGCGGTATGCTCGGCGTATGCTTCGTATGCTTGGCCGATGATGAACCGATGAAATTCTATTACGGCATCGCCGTTGAACTGCCGGGAAACAAGCCTGCAAAACCGTTTGAAAAAATGGAAATACCTGCCGCTACCTGGGCGGTGTTCGATTGTGTTTTGGCCAACATACAGGACGTTACCAAGCGTATCATCAGCGAGTGGTTCCCCTCTACCGGCTACGAACATGACGCAAAGCCGGAACTGGAGATCTATTTCCCGAAAGACCCGCGCCCCAAAGTTATGCGATGCCAGGTATGGATACCGGTGGTTAAGGAAAAGTAAAAATGGAAGACTGGAATGAATGCCATGCATCATCATGCGTCCCGCCCGCTGCGGCACTATGAGGAAGAGATTCAGCCCAATATGCCGGCTGATCCAAACCCCGGAACAGTTTGCAATATAGGTGCGCGCCGATGCGCCCAAAATCCCTTTCAAAAGCCATAATTTCAGGTTAGGATGCCACCGAATTCGATAAAGGGAGCGGTCTTAATCCCGGAGTTTACATAATCAAGAGTCTCAGAAGACAGATGCCGGCATGCAGGATTTGCGGGCAAGATAAGGCAAAAAACACGCTTGAACGACCGATAAGCCGAGCGATAGCAGCCCGCCTGAAGACAACACCCTTGAAAAATTATCCATTAGTGTATTACACTTATTCTATGCATTTTGCATGGGATCCGAACAAGGCTATCGCAAACTTGCGAAAGCATTACATCGCTTTCGAAGAAGCGATTACGGTCTTCCTGGATCCGTTAGCGCTGGTAGTAACAGACGGCCTGCATAATGACCGCGCAATATTGATCGGCGAATCAGTCAAACGCAGAGTGCTATTGGTTGTTTTCATAGAGATTGACGGTCAGGAGATCCGGATTATCAGCGCTCGTCGCGCTACAGCGCATGAAAGGAAACAATATGAAGAAGGTGGGTAAAAAGCATCAAAGAGAGCCTTCCAAAGCATCGCTTCAAGCAATGCCTGAAATTGATTTCTCAAAAGTTCATGTGCGACCCAATCCCTACGCGAAACGGATCTTGGCTGAAGGAATTACGGTTCAAGTTGGACGAGGGCGTCCGAAGAAAGTGCTTGAAACGGGCGGAACAGTTCCGCGATCGGTTCGTTTCTCTCCTGCCATATGGGCATTGCTGGAAAAACGGGCCGAGGAAAAGGGATTGAGTCTGCATGCGGCGCTCCGAGAAGCTATTCTCGCTTGGACGCGGCGCGCGGCATAGATTTGTTGCATAAGGAAGAAAGAAATCCTGGACACCCGTTTATAGAAGCGATAAACCTGGGACGTGGAGGAACACTGTTCCCAACTCTCGCCCGCCTTCCTCGGAAATTTCTCTTCGGAGTAACTGAACTCCCTGCACAGGCGCATCCTTTCCTTGATTCTTGGTACGCCAAACGGGTATCATATTTTTGCCCCTGCAATGTTGGTGATGGCACGATTATTTGAGCCAACATTCTATTTGATGGGAGTTCATATCGCGCTGTTGTGTGCGAGCTTTTCCTTCGGGAACTTGATTGCCTGATGCAGCGCGTTGGGCACCCCCTTGTTACCAAGGTTCAAATAGATTCGCCACACGGCGGCGCGGGGGCACTTTTTTTTGCCAGAACGGAAAAGCGGGGACTGATGCGAGTACTCTTTATAGGCGACATATTCGGCAAACCGGGCCGAAGGCTTGTGCAGGAAAAGCTGCACGGCCTGATCCAGGAATATCGCGTGGACTTCTGCATAGCCAATGCCGAAAACTCAGCAGCCGGATTCGGCATTACGCCCCAAATTGCCGAAGAGCTTCTGAACAGCGAGATAGATGTGCTGACATCCGGCAATCACATATGGGACAAACGCGCGATCGTCCCCTATCTTTCGGAACAGCCAAGGCTGCTGCGGCCTCACAACTACCCTGCGGGAACCCCGGGAACCGGGATATTCGTTGGGGACACTAATTGCGGCATGCGCATCGGGATCCTGAATCTCCAGGGCCGTGTATTCATGGCGCCAATTGACTGCCCTTTTGCATTAGGCCTGGCCGCCGTCGAGCAGATCCGGAAGCAGACGCCGGTCATTATCGTGGATTTTCACGCGGAAGCGACTTCGGAGAAGCAGGCGTTCGGCTGGTACCTCGACGGGCGCGTCAGCGCCGTTGTCGGCAGCCATACGCATGTTCAAACGGCTGATGAGCGCATCCTGCCTAAGGGCACAGCCTATATAACGGACCTCGGAATGGCCGGGCCGCACGATTCCGTGATCGGTTCGGTGCCGGATCTTGCTCTGGAGAGACTGCTAAGGCAGATCCCCGTGCGGCTGGAACCGGCTTCGGGCAACTTGAGAATATGCGGCATCCTGATCGATATCGACGAATCCACCGGTCGTGCACTCGCCATTCAGCGCATCAACCTGCCATTCAACCTATGATAGATTCGCGATTCCGGATTCCACATTCCGGATTCTCAATTCCAGATTCTCGATTCCAGATTCCAGATTCGCGATTCCACATTCTCAATTCCAGATTGGAGATTTCTTGTGTGAAATCTGGAATTTGAAATTTGGAATCCGGAATCCGGAATCTGGAATTACGAGAAGAAACGATCCAGCATCGAGACGCACGCAAGCGATCGGCGTGCTACCGAGTCGTCGAGTCTGCGCAGTTCATCCTGGACTCGCTGCAGATCGTCGCCAAGGCTGAGGGCTGCAAGGACGGCAACTTTCAGGGTATCCACCGCCCCGGTCGATGCCGCGACTTCCCGCATACGTTCATCCAGACTGTTGCATAAAGCCTGGAGGCGTTCGGGATCCCCCTCGGTTCTCAAAGCAAATTCCCGATCGTAAATTTTGACCCGAACAGAGCTGAGTTCCGGCTGTTCGCTCATGGGCCCGTCCTTGCGCTTTATCGCGCTTGTTTACCTCGATTCCACGGCGGAAAGAAGGGAAAGGGCCTTCTCGACTCGTTCCCGCAGCTCTTCCCGTTCCTTTTCATATTTAGCCAGGTTGTCTTTGGCCGAGGATTCCTTGCTCTGAATCGCTCCGAGCTGCTCCTTCAGCTGCATGTTTTCTGCCCGAAGCAGATCGTTATCCTTGCGAACTGTCTTGAATTCCTCCACCAGGCGGAAGATTTTGTCTTCAAGGCTGGCGAACCGTTCAAGACCAGTGAGTTCCGATTGAGCCTTTGTTTCGTTCATAGAGATCTGAGCCCCGCTCCGTAAGATTTGTTTAAGAATGAAATAACAGTATCAACGAAATCCTGCACACGGTCAACCGTAAGGGTTTTTTCAGGATCCTGAAACTTCAGGCGAAGGGTCAGGCTCACGCTGTCCCTGGGGATCTTCTCTCCTTCGTAGACATCAATAAGATCGATCCCGGTCAACTCCGGGATTTTCAATCCCGCGATCCCATCCTGAATTGCATGGTATGCCGTTTCCCGGCTCACCACGATCGATATGTCGCGCTCCACCGACGGATACTTCGGCAGTGGCGCATATGACATCGGCAAGAGGGCATATTTCGCCAGTCGCTCGAAATCGATCTCCGCCACCCAGACCGGCTGCCTGAGCTTGTATTTGTCTTCCAGAGCAGGACTCAGGGATCCCAGCAGGCCGATGCGTTCGTGCCCGATTTCCAGAACCGCCGCATCCCTCGGATTCAGCCAGTTGACGGCTGTCGCCGGCTTTATGGCAAAAGACCGGATCTGCAGCCCTTTCATCAGCGCCTCGATCAAACCCTTCAGGTGGAAAAAGTCATACTCCGGCGAGGGATTCGCCCAGTTTTGCCCGGCAAATCCGCCCGTGCCGAGAATGCCGAGTGCGCTTCGCTCCCCCGGCGCGCCATTTGCCCGGGGACCATACACCTTTCCAATTTCGAAAAGCCGGATCCGTTGCTGGTCGAAGTTGAAGTTCCGCTTTGCCGATCGAACCAGACCGGGCGCCATGGTCGTACGCATATACTGGGTGTCCTCGGTGAGAGGATTTCTTATGGCGATCCGGTCCCCTTCCAAAGGAGGGAATTCCCTGTGATCGGATTCGGTGGCGAAGCTGAGATTCAGGGCTTCCGAATACCCCTGCCCGATGAGTATGTTCCGGACGGAACTCTCCAGTGCATACACGGGAGAATGTATCCCCGCGGTTTTGCTCGGCGGCAGGATTGCCGGTATGTTCTGATACCCATAAAAGCAAGCCAGCTCCTCAATCAAATCCGCCTCCAGCTCCATATCCGCCCTGCAGGTTGGGCACGTGACTTCCCACGCGTTTTTCCCGCGTTTTTCAAGCATGAAGCCGAGACGCCGGAGGGTTGACTCGATAAAATCTTCCGTCAATTGCACTCCCAGCAACGCCGCAACGCGATCCTGATGCAGCGCGATGCGCACAGGCTCCATTTTCTTCGGATACACATCCTGAAGGCTGCCCGCAATGCGGCCGCCCGCAAGCTTTTCAATGAGATGGCAGGTCCGCGCAAGCGCCGGAACGGTATTTTCCCAGTCCGCCCCGCGTTCGAAGCGATAGCTCGCCTCGGTCGAGAGGCCGAGTTTTCGTGAAGTCCTGCGAACCGAAGAGGGCTGGAAGTAAGCCGATTCGATCAAAACGCGCTTTGTAGACTGCGAAATTTCCGAATTCAGACCGCCCATAACGCCCGCGATTGCCACCGGTCCCTCGCCGTCATTGATCAGCAGCATCTCGCCGTCCAGTTCGCGGTCCATCCCGTCGAGCGTGTGCATTTTTTCGCCCTTCCGGGCTCTGGCCACGACGATTTTCGCCTTGCGCAGAAGGTCGAAATCGAAAGTGTGAAGCGGATGTCCCATCTCGAGCAGAACATAATTGGAAATATCCACAATGTTGTTCAGCGGACGCATTCCGGCCGCTTCCAGCCGCTTCTGCATCCATTCGGGCGAAGGCTCGATGCGAATTCCGTCCATTACGAGCCCGACGTAGCGGGGACACAGGTCGGCATCCCGGATTTCAATTTTGTAAGGGATCGTATCGGGTGAGGCTGTCAGGTTTTTCTGAACGGGCGGCTCTTTGAGAGGCCGTTGATACAGGGCGCTCAATTCCCTTGCAATCCCAACATAGCTCAGGCAGTCAGGCCGGTTGGAAGTAACCTCGACCTCGAGCACGGGTCCGCCGCCGCATTCCGAAACGGCTTCCACCAGGAGCCCGATCATCGAAAGATCCTCTTTCAGCTTTTCCGGGCTTTCCCGCACTTCCACATATTCTTTCAGCCACTCGATGCTGATTTTCATTGAGAGCACTCCCGCCTAGAATTGTTTCAGAAATCTGAGATCGTTCTCGAAGAAAAGCCGGATATCGTCCACGCCATATTTAAGTATAGGCACGCGATCGATTCCCATGCCCCAAGCAAAACCCGAAAAACGGGAATCATCTATACCCGACATGCGCAGGACCTTGGGATGAACCATTCCCGCGCCCAGAATCTCAATCCAGCCGCTTTGTTTGCACTTCGGGCACCCCGCGCCCGAACAGAAGATGCAGCTGATGTCCACCTCCGCGCCGGGCTCGACGAACGGGAAGAAACCGGGCCTTAAACGCATGCGCGTGTCCGGACTGAACAGGCGCTGCAAGAACATTTCGAGCATGCCTTTCATATGGCCCATGTGAAGGCCTTCCTCTATCACAACCACATCGACCTGATGGAACATTGGAGAGTGCGTGGCGTCAAACGGATCCCGGCGGTACACCTTGCCGATGCTGACGGCCCGGATCGGCGGCTTCATTTCCTCCATTGCGTGCACATCCACCGAGGTGCAGTGCGTTCGAAGCAGCATGGTTTCATCGAAATAAAAAGTGTCCTGGGCATCCCGCGCCGGATGGTTGCGAGGCATATTCAATGCCTCAAAATTGTAGTAGTCCGTCTCGATCTCCGGCAGGTTGAAGATCCGGAAACCCATGCTCACGAATATGTCCTCGATCTCGGCCTGAAGTCTCCTGATGGGATGAGCGCTTCCGACGGCAAACGGGAATCCGGGCCTCGTTACGTCGATTTTTCGCTGCCGCTCGGACAACTCGGATTCCTTCGCGGCGGCGAACCTCTCCTGGAGGCGTTCTTCCACCATCGAGCGCAGCTGGTTCATCGCCTGGCCGAACGCCGGCCGCTCATCCTTGGGAAGATCGCGGAGCTTCTTCAACTCGCCCGTAATCATGCCGCTCTCGCGCGCCAGGTATTTGTCCCGAACGGCCTTCCATGTCTCCATGTCCATGACCGTGGCCAGATCCGCCTCGAAGAGCCGCTGCAGTTTTTCTATAGCATCATTCATCGCAACCTCTGCTTGGAGTTCCCAGTTCCCAGTTCCCAGTTTCCAGTTTCCAGTTTCCAGTTCCCAGTTCCCAGTTGAAAGCGTCCTCAACTGGGAACGGGAAACCGGCAACTCCAAAAAAGAAACGCCCGGCGTGGCAGACACCCGGGCGGTTTTGTTATCCGAGTCTGAAATACGGAAGGGATCAGGCAGCCGCAAGCGCCGCCTTGGCACTCTCGGCGATCTTCGTGAAAGTCTCAGGATCTTTGATCGCGATCTCCGCAAGGATCCGGCGGTCCAGGGTGATGCCCGCTTTTTTAAGGCCGCTGATAAACTTGCTGTAGGAGATATTGTTGCGCCGGGCCGCAGCACCGAGACGAACGATGAACAGGCTGCGAAAATCCCTTTTCTTGGTGCGCCTGTCACGATAGGAAAATTGCAGTGCGCGATCAACGGATTCTTTTGCGGACCGGTGCAATTTGCTTTTGGTCAGGCGAAAACCTTTTGCCAGCCCCAGAATCTTCTTCCGCCGCTGGACCCGTTTGTTTCCTCTTTTTACTCTTGGCATTTCTCCACTCCAAAGTGCATTCGAAAAATCAGATGTTCAGCATTTTTTTCACACGCTTGCTGTCAGCCTTGCTGACCAGCGCGGTATCTACGAGCTTCCGAACTCGTTTGCGGGGCTTCTTCGTCAGGATATGCCGGGCATGGCTGTGGCGGCGCATGATTTTCCCCGTTCCCGTCACCTTAAAACGTTTTGCTGCACTCTTCGATGTCTTCCGCTTCACAGATATATCCCCCCAACGTATAAATAAAATCGCAGGGCCATGTGATTCCTTTGGCCCGAAGGCACCCGCGTTGCCGATCGCGGATCTTTGCCGGCCATTACCGCTTTTTCGGAAGGAAAATGGCAACCAGGGCATACCCTTCCATCTTGGGCGGCCGCTCCACATCGGCTACTTCGTCCAGCTCGGCAACCAGCCGGTCCATCAGCCTGCGGCCAAGTTCCTGGTGCGTCATTTCTCTTCCTCGAAAAACAATCGTGGCTTTCGCCTTGTTCCCGTCCGTTAGGAAACGAACGATGTTGTTCTTCTTGAACTGAAAATCATGCTCCTCGGTTTTGGGCCGGAACTTGATTTCCTTCATCACGACCTGTTTTTGATGCTTCTTGGCCTCGTGCGCGCGTTTGCTTTTCTGGTACTGGAACTTGCCGTAATTCATGATCCGGCATACCGGAGGATTTGCTCCGGGAGCCACCTCGACAAGGTCCAGTTCGCGCGCCCGGGCAAGGGCAAGCGCCTGTTCCGGGGACATGATCCCCAGTTGTCCCGCATCTTCGTCGACGACCCGGATTTCCTTTGCCCGGATCATCTCATTAACTCGAACCCGCACTGGCTTGGCTGTTGCGATTGCCAACCTCCTTGTGTTTTCGAGGGAAAACCGGATGCTCTCCGTTAAGGCCGAACGGCCCGGTTCTTGACAAGTCCCCCGATTTTTTCCAAAAAGCCCTCGAGAGACTGCGCTCCTTCGTCCCCCGAGAACCGATTGCGAACCGATACTTCTCCGGATTGCGCTTCCTTGTCCCCGATCACCAGCATATAGGGAACCTTCTGCGTCTGTGCAGCGCGAATCTTGAATCCCATTTTTTCGTTTCTGTCGTCTACTTCCGCCCGCCGGCCGGAGTCGGTAAGAATCTCCATGACCTTTCGGGCGTATTCGTGATGGCGCTCCGAAATCGGAATAATCACCACCTGCACGGGAGCCAGCCAGACGGGGAAAGCTCCGGCATAATGCTCGATCAGCACTCCCAGGAACCGCTCCACCGATCCCAGCAGTGCGCGATGCACCATTACTGGCTGATGCTCGTGTCCGTCCGGGCCGATGTACGAAAGGTTAAACCTTTTCGGCAGCGTAAAATCGAACTGAACGGTGGAAAGCTGCCAGGGACGGCCGATGGCGTCAATCAGCTTGACGTCGATCTTCGGCCCATAAAACACCGCTTCCCCCTCCATCCTCTTCCATCCGATGCCTCTGGCGCTCAGCGACCGCGTAAGGGCTTCCTCCGCCATCTGCCAGTCTTCTTCGGTGCCCGCGTAGTCGCCCTTTTTGGATTCGTCGCGTACGGACAGTTCCACCTTGTACTGATCGAAACCAAAACTCTTCATGATAAATAGGACGAGATCCATGCAATTCGAGATCTCCGCGTACACCTGCTCACGCGTGCAGAATATGTGCGCGTCGTCCTGCGTGAATCCGCGGACTCGAAGCAAACCGTGCAGGACGCCGCTCTTTTCATACCGGTAGACCGTGCCGAATTCCGCAAACCGCACAGGCAAATCCCTGTAGCTTCGCATTTGCGATTTATAGATCTGAATGTGCGCCGGACAATTCATGGGCTTGATGACGAACTCTTCGTCATCAATGCTGAATACATACATATTCTGCCGGTAGTACTCGTAGTGTCCCGAGGTCTTCCACAGCACATCCTTTGCGATGTGCGGCGTCGTCACGAATTCATACCCGCGGCGGAACAGTTCTTGACGAAGAAAATCCTCGATCACAAGACGAATCCGCGTGCCTTTGGGATGCCACAATACAAGGCCCGGCCCGGCTTCTTCCGAAATACTGAACAGATTCAATTCCCGGCCAAGCTTGCGGTGGTCCCGCTTTTTGGCTTCCTCAAGCTGCTTCAGGTATTCGGACAATTCATC
>JAEAME010000477.1_pt1 | contig 40894 bp, 36 predicted proteins | sample 8958731 | NCBI WGS metagenome assembly JAEAME01 (sample SAMN16933194, study PRJNA681113) | bioreactor sludge metagenome | isolation source: anerobic bioreactor sludge (Control) | place: India:Bengaluru | collected 2018-10-24
GAAAGCCACCTGTGAAGTTTTTGTCCCAAAAAACGTTGCCTTGGTCATCAACTTTTTTTAGCCATGCATAAGCTTCGCTCCACTCGTTTACGCTGTTGCCAAGTACAAGGTATTTTTTGTCTTTAGCTATAATTCCCTGTATAATTCCTTCAGTGTTTTTTTTTAATGTAGAACTATCAAGGATGTTTCCTTCAGTATCTGTTTTAACTATGTCTCCGTTTTCACAGAATAATACATAATTGGAGTTGCTATCCTGAGCTATCGACAGTATGTTACCGAAGGATTTCTGCCACTGTAGGTTTCCAAGCGAATCTGTTTTAATTAAGGAAGTTTGAGAAGACAATGAGTACCCAGCTAACATGTAGCCTCCATCTGCAGTTTGAATAACCGAGTTAGCTTGAAAATTCTGAAAAACCTTTTTCCATTCAAAAGAAACAGGCTCAGATGCAGCACTAAAAGACGACGACAAAGCAGATAAAACCAAAAGTAATACTAAAAATGGAAAAATTTTCTTTGAAGATCTGAAATAGACAGAGGTATAATACTTCAAACTTTGCATTTTCACTATAAACAAGTTTTACCATCACAATCAGTACTTATCTTTTTCCCCAAATGAAACCCAACATATGTTGACAGCCAGATTAGCTAAACGCCTTATAAGTAAACTGTTCCAATACAAGTTGGATTCATCAGGTCAACGATCTTATGTTCTTAGTGTACCTTCACCTCTTGGTATTTCTCTTTGGGTTTGTTTTACCGATAATTATCTTGCAATAAATTGCCTAACAATCCCCAATACAACTTGCTACCTTTTAACCAAAAGCGTAGATTTTGGCGTCATTAGAACCTATGTAGAGTACACCATTAGCTAATGATGGAGTGGATTCTATGATGGTCCCAGTTTGGTAACTCCATATTTTATTTCCGGTAAAAGCGTCTAATGCATAAACGTCATAATCTTTTGACCCAAAATAGACCATATTAGAGGCAACCAGAGGGCTCCCGTTGATACTGGCGCCTGTAGTATAATTCCATATTTTATTGCCATTCAAAGCATCTAAAGCATACATGTTGAAGTCGTTTGAACCTAAATAAACAATAGAATCTGTCACAGCTGGAGAGGATTCAACGCGGCTTCCTGTATCATAACTCCAGATTTTTTGGCCGCTTACAGCATCTAGGCAATATACAGAGTTGCTTGCGCCAAAGTATACTCTATCATTGACAACTGCTGAAGATGAATAAAGTGGTCCCCAAGCAAAGAAACTCCAGATTTCTCTACCAGTTAAAGCATCCAAAGCATAGGCAGTATCATGTGAGTTAACATAGACTACTCCGTTTACAACAGCTGGAGAGGACCAAACAGAGTTGCTAGTAGTGTAACTCCATATTTCCCTACCAGTTGAAGCGTCTAAAGCGTACACTTTGTCGTCTGTTGAACCTACATACAATACTCCATCCACAACTGCAGGAGTAGAATAAACATCTCCGTTAGTTGAATAATGCCATATCTTGTTTCCTGTCACTGCATCTAACGCATACACATTGTCATCATGCGAACCAAAATAAACAACTCCATCCACTACAGTACAAGAAGATTCAACTGAACCACCGGTCAAGAAACTCCATATTTCATCTCCTGTTGAAGCATTAACAGCATAAACCCAACAGTCATTTGACCCAAAATAAACTACATCATTAACAATCGCTGGAGAAGAATACTCAATATCCATTCGCGCTGAAAAAGCCCATAAAGTGCGATTTGTCAGCGGCCCAGATGAATTTGCATACCCAGTGCGTGCGAAGTCGCGGTGAAATGTAGGTGACCAATGTGAAGTTGTAACCTGCGGTGAAGAAACATCAGCAGAATGATAGAAAACCAAGTAAATACTCACTGCCGAAAGCACTGTTATTATAAGAATTGACAGAAGTATCTTTCTAAGATGATTTTTCATTTTTTTATTTGTTAGGCGGTTAGTTTTCATTTTAACTCACAATTATTGATTAAAAAAAGAAGGGTTAGAAGAGGTCGGGGTGAAACACTTCAGCTAAGTCCTCGATTATGTCTATGACTCTTGGTCCTGCTCGGGCAATGGTGTTTGAGTCAACTTCGATTAGCATGTCATTTTGTACAGCGTTTATTGAGCTCCATCCGGGTCGTGCTTTGACAGCATCTAAGCTACCCCAGAAGGGTCCACCTAAACCCATACCTTCCTGGGGTAACAATACTATATCGGGGTTACGTGATATCACCGCTTCGGAACTTGACTGTAAATAGTCGAGTTCTTGGTCCTCAAAAATGTTTATTCCTCCAGCAGTTTTGATGATTTCATTTTGCCAGGCAGCTGCACCAGCTGACCATAAAGATGATGCGTCATACCAGACTTCATAGTATACTGTTGGTTTATCAGGTTGATTAGCTACTTTGTCAACAACTGCGCTGATCCTGCTGCTGATGTTGTCTATTAGAGTTTTTGCCTCTGCAACTTTACCAGTTGCGTTCCCGACTAGCTCGATGTTTTGTAGTACTCCATTTATTGATGTAGGATTCAGGACTAGAACTTTGTATCCTAAATTACGTAGAGTTCCAACGAATTCTGCTTGAACTCCTGCTGTGGAAAGAATTAGGTCAGGTTCGAGGGAAGTTATCACTTCCATGTTTGGGGAGCTAAAGTCGCCAATGCTTGTCATGTTTCCTGCCGCAAACCATTCTTTGAAATCATAGGGGTAGTCACAGTATTCGCTTACTCCTACAACTTTTTCGTCTAATCCTAGAGCGAATACTACTTCGGTTGTGCTGGGTGCTAAGGAAATGATCCTGTCTGGGATGTGATCTAGATTTGTTACGTATCCGCTGTCATCTACGAGATTATATAGAGTTTCAGGTTGTGAGCTGCTTTGTCCTTGAAGGTTAGTGTATACTGAGTATGAGATGAGGATTGTGGCGATTAAAATTACTGCTGAGAGGATGTATTTTTTATTCATTTTTTCAACCCAATTTAATGGATGGTTTATCCATCCAACGTTTATATAGTTTTGCAGAAAACCCCACGGGGAGAACCAAAAACCAAGCCATAAACAACAAAAAAAGGACATAAAAAAAATAGTGAAAAAATTTTTCAACCAAAAACAGGATTTAGACAAATCATTATTTCAAACAAACCTGTGTAGAGCTTAATTAAAGGTTAAAAGCAAAAAAATACTCTGTGAACAAAAATTATTAATTAGGACTTATTGTTTTTCATAAAGCAATCCAAAACTCCATGGCAATCACAAACAGTTGCTACAGCAAAGTTATCTTTTGACTTAACTGATTCAAGAAAAGAAAGCACCTCTTCACCCCTAAGAGCACCCATACCCGGCGCCATAGAATAACTAATTAAAATAAAAGCTTCAGGACAAGCAAATCTAAACAACTCAGTCATAGTACACGGCTTACTAATTCCTGAAGAAGGACACAACTTGGGCATACTGCATTTTTCAACACACTGATAACCTCGATTGAAACTTGCAACAAGTTTTCCTTTTTCAGCCTTTAGAACAGTAATTGGAGGTAACCTAGTCAAAATTGGATCAAGAGCTTCTGGCCAAGGCTCAAGGTTATACTTGAGAGCAGCTAAATCAGCTGCTATATGAACTGGAGCGGTTGGGAAAATATACTCAGGCTTAATAGTCTCTATAAGAGTTAACACAGACGAAAGATCGCCTCTAACAAAAGTTTCCTTGTCAAGACCGGGGCTGTTTGAGGATTTAAGTTGGTAACGTTTCACAGCAAGGCAATTCGGGTTTTTGTCAACAACAATAAAATTGCTTCCATGTTTTTGTAAAAAATCAATAGCGTAAACACCGTATTTTCCGCCCCCGATTATTAAACTCATTTCTGTTCACCATTTACTAGTTAGAAGTAAATTAAAAGCTGAATCATTAATAAAAATAAGTTGACGCTATGCTTCTTAGGAATGACTATAACTTAAACCCCAGCAAACCCCATCTTCCAAGATAAGTAAGAATTATCCTTGAAATCTACAAGATAATTATGCTTAAAATTCCTTGCGAAGCGAAGGATTAGCGAGAAAAAGTAGTCCGTTTTTGGACTGACTAGAAGCTATAAGCAACCACAAACCACACCACTTCTTAGGAGGGAGATAAGAAGGAGGTGAGAAAATGAAGGGAAAAGTCCTATTGATAGTCTTGGCACTGGCAGTTGTTTTGTTGGCAACTCCTTATATTAGCACTGTAATGGCTGGGAAAGGTCAGGAGAAGCTAAGCATCAGCTTCCAAGTTGGCAAATCTGTAGGTACAGCTGATCCTGGAATACGATTCAATAGTCCGCCTGGTCCTTTTTCACCTTTAGAGACAAATGTGCTTCACTATAGAGACGCGGGATGGGGTGTTGACTCTACGGGTTTTCTGATAGTAGTGGATGAAGGTGGTCTTCTTGAAGAAGTATTTGATGATGAAGACATCACATATACTTGTTCATATGATCTTAACATGTTCTTTAATGCTTATCCAGAAGTTAGTGCAACAATCAAAGTCAGCGAGCTTTGGGTAATTGAAGGCAGAGGTTACATTGAAACACTAGCAATTGAAACCTTGCAACATTATGGAACCCCTAACTACATTGGTCAAGGCAATTTTGTTGGGCATGGCGAAATTGATGGACAAAAAATAAGCATATCAGGAGAAGCGGGAGCAAACCCATCAGGCCCGTTCAGAATGGGTATAGTAATGGGGTGGCCAACTCCATAGGCTTCAAATTGAATGTAGACTACTCCGGCTTTCCTTTTTTCTTTCGAGTTTAGCAAATGAAGCAAACAAGAAAAAAAGAACAGATAAGCAAGAAGGAGGTGAAAACGAAGACAGTAGTTTTGTTCCTTGCATAATAATGCACAAAAATCACTATGTATTTTTTCGAACAAAATAAAAACGAAGCTAGAAGGGGGTGAAAAAGATGAATAGAAAAATCATAATGCTTAGCATAGCGCTAATGGGTTTGCTGTGTGCATCATCATATCTTAGTCCAGCATCAGCGGTCATAACCTACTCAGAGCACATTAGCATATTGGGAGACGATATCATCATAATAATTCCTGACGTCACACCAGCAACAGGGCTTAGAATTTCTTTTGCGCATTTTGATGAAGGAGACCATGGAATAAGGGACAATATAGGATTATACCTATACAAAGGAGCCCCAGTAAACAGATGGATAATGACAGCTTGGTATTCTGATACTGATGAGGGATACGCATACATCCATGACCTTTTAGCAGGAGGTCCACAAACAACCCAACAACTACAACCTAATGAACTTCAGGTAAGAGGAACCACTAACGTAATAGGAAGGTGGATCGTTCCACTTGTCTCTCCAGCAATCCCAGCTTTAGGATTCCCTGAAATAACAGTTCCCCCAGGACACATAACTCTCAATCAATATGGAGATGTTATGAGCGGTTCAGGTACACCGGGTACTTTCCCATCAGGATTTACCTTCTCAGTAGAATGGACAGGCTATACTGCAACTGGACACGTAGTAATTCCCCAATGGAACCTAAACCAGCAGATTACAGGTGCAAAACTTAATGTTGACACCACTCAAACTGCAACACACCCATAATCAACCAAATTACTTATTCATCTTTTTTTCTATTGATCTTTTTTTAATGGTCCTTATTTGCAAAATCAAGGTTAATTTACTCCAATTCAACATACATTAGTGAATCATGTGAAACTATTTTTAGCAAGTCTTAAATTGAAACCACATCAAATCCAGATTGAAGTGGATGAAGCCAAGCTTAGCATAGAACGTGCTATAACAATGGCTAATCACACTGACATGGAAGCCATGTAAACCAATTATCATTCAAAAAAGTAGTCCTCTTTTGGACGGACTAGAAGCTATAAGCCACCACAATCCAAACCACTTCTAAAGGAGGGAGCAAACAGAGAAGGGAGGTGAAACTAAGATGAATAGAAACCTCTTAGGAATAGCTGTAACAATTTTAGCAGTGGCAATGTTAGCTTCTCCAGTTCTGGCTATCGGACCGATAAATGCAGAAAACAATCCGAATATCATGTTTTTGCCCGACGGAGTAGGTTTAAAACTACCAAGCGATATGAGCCAGCAATGGTATCAAGCAGGAGGTAAACATCTCATGATTAAGGATGCTGGAGAATTCAAAATCAACAACGCCCTTGTAGTTACTTCAATCTCTCAAGTGGCTCAGAATGAGAACAAGTGGCTCTTCTTTTCTGTTCCAATGTTTGCGCAATGGATGGCTGAACACACCACTATGCCATACCCTGTTGCATTAATTATGGTGACAGCTAACTGGCCCCAAGGAGTGTACTACAGAGAGGTCTTTGTAGGGTAGTAGAAGAGAACTGCCTACTCCTTTTTCTTTTTATTAAATTTCTAGTGTGGCACTAACAAGAGTATAATTATAATTATTAGCAGTATAGTGTTGAGAAGGGAGACAGCTTCTATTCTTCTTCCCCTTTGCCATAACAAAGCTAGTCCCGCCAGTCCTAATGCTATTGCTATAATTATTACAAAAGTCAAGGAGATTATAGGAAACATAGTTGTAAATTTAACTAACCACATAGGTAGCTGTTATTTCTGTTTTGCTTTTAAGATTATCATTTAAATCTGTAACGTTCCCTTTTTTGTTTTTCTAAAAAATAAGTTATTCAAGAAATCTGAACCATTTCCATTTTTTCTCCAAAAAGAAGTAGTGCCAGAGCCCCAGCAAACCCATCTTTAACTGCAATTTTATTTCTTAAAAAACATGTTGAATTATTCTCTTTTGCGTAAGCCTGATCGGGAGGAGCTTATCTGCTTAGCAATCAAAAGAAGCTTTAGCCAAGAAATTTAAAAAAGAAACCCATTTTTTCTTAGTGATCCATTATCATGAGTGTGAGTGAGCTGGTTACGCCGGTTGCCTGTCTTATGTGCATTTTTATTATTTCCTTTAGTTTATCGAGAGTTAGGGCTTTGATTTTGATAATAAAGTCATATACACCATATAGGGCATGTGCTTCTTCTACACCCTCAATATTTTTTAGACTTTTTATTACTTTATCTTGAGATGAACCCAAATCAGTATTTACTAAAACGATTGCAGAAATCATCCATAAACCTCTTCTGTTTCATCTATCTCGAAGGTAGTTAAGGCTGTGTTGTTGCATATCAACTATCACATTGATTTTTATTTCTCAATAGTCTTCTTTCGCAAATCAACGAACAAAACCAAATACGATGTTTTGGATCAATCCCTTATTCACAAGGGATTTTCGTAGATAATTAAGAATTATCCTTGAAATCCACAAGATAATTATGACCAACATATTTCTAATTTAATTGAGGGTTAACTTCAAGAAACACAAACGCTTAGGACACTTTAATGCATTAAAGATTAAGAATTATGTTAGTAAATGGAGGGATAATTATTAGATAGATGTAACCTGATGGCGGCTATTGGTTATTTAAAATAATGATGTGAAACCATTCTACATAATGCTTAAGCTTACGTCCTACTTGAAGCTTTAAGTGAAGTAGGCGAGCCTTTGACATAGCATAGGACGTGCTAGCATGGGATCTACTGGCGTGAAACACACGTAAAACAAACTCACAAAAAACAAAAATCAATTCTGAAAGTAATAGTAGAAAATTGCAAACAGACTCAACACCACTTCTGCAGAGGATGAAAATGAAATCCTTTAGTGGTGAGTGTGGGTAGTCACTCACCTAGCCTAATATGTACTAAACCACCAAACATCTCACTGCGGACAATTAGAACGCAATCAAACTCGGAAAAATCGGGAAAAATAATCAAATAATTTTCCGAATATATGTATAAGAATAGTGTAAAAGGAGAAGGATAAAAATATGAAAAACAAGAAAGTAATAATTTTCTTGACCTTGGTTTTAGTATCTTTGATGATTGCTTCAACTTTTGTTGCATGCACTTCTGCGAAAAACCTCAATGTACCTGACGCTATTTTAATTGATTACTGCAACGCTGGAGGAACCGCAAGTTTCACTCTCCCGTCAACTTTGGCAGTTTACCCAAACCCTGCGACCTCAATACAGTTTAGAGTTATGCACTGCGAAATTCCAAACGCCGACAAGAGTTTTGATAGCTTGCTTATTTTCTTAGGCTTCCCAGCACAAGATGCCAATAACAACCCAATCACAAAATATCAACCATATGCTCAAATTACAACAAGTCAGGAATACGCGGATTTTGGAGAAGCCTTCTGGCATGGAACATTTATGCAATTTGATGCCACACTATATACAGGTCTTCCTGTAAATCGAGGCACAGACGAACAATCCGGTAGAAACAACATCCAAGTTGTCGGTAGCGACGTGCTTTCGGTAGAACGACATGGCAACGACGTTACTGTAAAATTGACAGAGCCTCAAACAATTTATGTTCCGCTATATGGACTAGCAAAACCCACGGCATCACCACAATCATTCACTCTGCAACCTTTCACCTTAGAACTAAGCAAATACGGAAGCGCCTTCCATATTCTTGCCCCTGTAACTATGGGCAACCCAGCAGACTCTACATCCCCCTCATGGCGTGGTGCTTCAGGTATGACAATAGTTCATGATGAATTACGGTTCAACGCAAATGCCGTTCTAACGCTACCTGGAACCGGAATATTAAACGGAGCAACAGTAACAGCAACCGCAGCAGATACAGTCGTAATCATGAATGCTATCCATACATTCTACCCATACGTAGCACCAACCTAGGGAAAGTAACTCCGCTTTCCTTTTTTTAGTTCTAAAGAACTTCTTGTCTTTCTCTGTGGGTTTTCTTATACCGATAATTATCTTGGGTTTTCATAGGATAATTAAGAATTATGTTAGGAAATAACATGATAATTATGCTTATATTGGATACAGCTCGAGATGTCACGCGTATAATCCTTTTTTTAACGATTCTATCTCATTAAAAGACTGAATCAATCAAACTATATGCTTCTCTATGGCAGCAGCTTCTCCCTTGAAATGAGACGCCCAACAGAAAGCAACAGTGCCAATGAGATGATCAAGGTAACACCAGCAATCGTTAAGTCAACGACTATAGCGTATGTGGGGAACACAAGGGGCAGTATCAAAGCGGGAAACATTGGAACAACCCCTATGATGACACCTAATGGCTGGTTTGCGCCCATAGGCGTTCTTTGAAGGGAACTAAAAGCCACCATGCAAACGCTCACGAGAAATACTTCTGAGATACCGATTACGAATGAAAGAATTGCTATACTAACCAGTATGGTCAGACTGGTTCCTAGTAGAACGCCCACTACCGTGTTCAGTATGATTGCAAAGACCAACAAGTATGATGCTAGAACTAATGAGGCTTTCACATAGCCTTTGAAGATGTCCAGTTGGTCAAGACCAGTTGAGAGAAGATATTCTAAGACTCCGTTATTTTTGTCATACACAAAGAGCATGATTACCGGCAACGCAAATAGAACGGCGGAAAGGGACAACAGAGCAATTGAGAGAAGCGGGAAACTGCTTGTTAAATCAACTGGTGTAGGGGTATTCATGTCAGGGGGAATTATTGATGGGATTATTGTCATAAGGTTTGAAAGAACTACGCCATATATGGTTAGAAATATCCCGATGATAACGTAACTTTTACTTAGCCGGGTGCTTCTCTTCATGGTAACTTGCCAAAAACTCACACTTATACCTCCTCAAAGAACTCCTGTAGCGGATTATCCAGCTCGCGAAGCTCAATTATTTTAGCACCCTCCGCCACAATTTTATTCACAATCTCAGCTACCTCTTCTGGGCTCTGAACAGTAACTACGAAATATCCGTTTTCAAGTTTGGATTTTGGAAGCATCTTTGATATATCATTTAAAGTCTTGAAACCTACACGATACTGCCTCGTCTTTACATTTTCTATTCTATCAAAATACGTCAATGCACCATTTTTTATCACAATTAAATGCGTGCCGATCTCTCTGGCTTCATAGAGATTATGGGAAGAGTAGAGGACAAACTTATTCTTGCTTAGTGCTGCTAGTAATTGTCTTATTTCTTTAGAGATTTTTGGGTCTACGTTGGAAGTTGGTTCATCAAGAAGGTATAGGTCTCTTTCTCTGAGAAAAATTTTGCCTACCGAAACTCTTTTCTTTTGCCCCTGTGAGAGAGAAGAAAATTTCTTATCTCGAAGATCATTCAAGTTTAGAAGATCAAGTACAAGTTCAACATTTCCGCCTTCAATATCAGCATAGTACTTTAAGGCGTTGAAAACAGTCATTTCCTCTGGAAGCGCGTTCAAATGAGAAAGGTATGCTATCCTTCTGCGCGCTTCTTTTGAATTGAAAAGATCAAATTCATCAAATTTTACTTGACCTGAAAACGGTTTTAAAATACCTCCTATTGTTCTAAAAAGAGTAGTTTTTCCTGCCCCATTCGGTCCAAGGACAACATAAATCGATGGTTCAATTATCTTTAAGCTAATTTTGTGAATAACCTCTTCTTGTCCATATCCTGCGCTGACTTCTTGGAGCTCAAGTTTTTGCATGCTAACTAGCCTTCTTCGACTATTTTATAGGCTGATAATTCAATTTAACAGTTGTTAACCAGAAGTGTTCTGCGATACCTAAAATTGGTTTTATTTCGATAGAAACGGAGGTACCAGATACCGAAGAGTGACTTCTTTAGGTTAGGTGACCTTGACATTGATGCTGCGCTTTGTGCTTATGTTGTTTGGGGAATTCGGGCTGGCTGATGACATAGTATCAATAGCCCCAGCAAGCTCAGTTATTGTATACAATAAGCGTGTAAGTTTAGCCGGTACCTTCACCTTTGGGTAACCTATCTACTAGCAGTGCGTCGATCTTTCTCTGCAGCGTCATGATTCGTTTTTGCTGCCCCAAAAGCATGCTCATCGCCATGGGTTCAAAGAGAATCGGGTTACAAGCGTTGCCACCAGCCATCGCGTTGCCTCTCACTAAATCCATGAGTTCATCAAACGCTTGCTTCTCCGCATCACTAGCCAAACTATTTCGGAACCCTTTCCAACGGCCGATTTCTTCTTCTACTGCCACACGATAAGACGGCACAGTTTTGCCCATCCCCGCTTAGGCCTCCTCAAAATAATCTAAATTTTCTTTCATACGATATCCCTCGGAGCTCAATCATCGTTGAAATCAAATATAAAACCAAAGTAGAAACGACGCTTTCAGTAAGCAGAGGGTACATTGAAGGTGAAAGAGGATCAGCCAAAGAATGCTCCCAGTTGCGATTGCTTGACTGAGCTTTTTACTTTGGCCTCTTTCTGTTTTTCTGACAGCAACCCAAGCCTCTCAAGCAACTGCAAGCAATTCTCAGGAGCATAACCATGATAATGATTGTTAAAGTAACCATAGACTTTTTTGACTTTTAGCGCTGCGTCTTTGATTTTTGGCACCCAAGGTTCCAGTTCTTCTTTGCTGTATTGGTAGTCAAACCAGATGTTTTTGCCATGACCGTGCCAGCGGAAATAGGCAAAATCCGCAGTTAAGTGCACTTCAGGCGGCAGTAGCGGCTCATCTACAATAGTGTAGGCAACTTGATACTTCTTTAAAACATCAAAGGTTGATGTTTCAGGGACTAACCAAGATAAATTCCTAAACTCAACCGCATACCGAAAAGTGGGATCAAGCATTTGGAAGAATGCTTCAAGGTTTTTTGGGTTGTATGAGTATTTTGGTGGCAATTGTATTAGTAGGCAGGCGAGTTTTCCAGCCAGTTGCAGAGGTCTCATTAGATCTAAGAACACTTCGAGGTCAGTTTTGCAGTCTCGCTTTAACCCCAGCATGTTGTCGTGGGTTATTGTCTTTGGGAGTTTAGCGGTGAAGACAAAGTCGGTGGGGGAGTATTTTAGCCACCCCATGACTGTGCCTTTGGATGGGTTACGATAGAAAGTAGAGTCTATTTCTGCAGTTTTAAAAATCTTTGAATACGCCCGCAGTTTGCTTTGAACGCTTTTCTTTTCGTAAAATGGGCCTTCCCATTCTTTGTAGCTCCAACCACAAGTCCCCAAAGTGATGTTACTCAAAGGATTGCCTCCAAAGCACTAACCACTTCCTCAACAGAGCTATACTCTTTGTTTGGGATTTGACTAAGAACCTCGGATAGGTGAATTGTTTTGTTGTCTTTTGTGTCGATGACTTTCCAGCCTTGCTTTTGGACAAGTTCCATTTGAGAAATCGGGAAATGTGTATCCTCAGACAGAACAGTTCTTGCAGATTCAACTCCAACATTGGCAGTTGCCGCAGGGAATTTTCCTGTGGCAATATATTTTTGGAACCGCAAGGCGTCGCTATGCATTCTTGCTCCATGATAAGCCAAAATTATTTTTTTAGAATTTGTTTCTTCTGCGTTGTGCTTTATTTCTTGGAGTTCGTCATTTGTAAACTGGTAGATGTTGTGCTTCCCTTTTCCGAAAAGTCTTGAATAAGTTACATCCATATTGAAACTTGGCTTCTGTTTTGATAGGTCTGTACAGTGGATAATTTTTAAGTCCTGCATCAAATCAAGAGCCGCATGAGTTATTGGGGCGCGTATTTCCCATATTAGCTGGATGTTTTTTAGGTCCCATGAGGAGAAGAGGTCTTTTGCTTTGTTTGCGACTTCTTTTGTTATTGAAAAACTCTGGGGGGTTTCCAACAAGAGATAGGGCGTGTGGAGGATTGCGCAGTAGGCAACCATTTGGCCCAAGATATAGTAGGCTTCGTCTACGGGTTCGAGGGCTAATTTGTGGGTTAAGATTTGATGGCAGCGCACTGCGAATGTGAAGTTTTTGGGTGCAATCTTGTGCCAGCGTTGGACTGTTTTTGTTTCTGGGAACTCGTAGAAGGTCTGGTTGACTTCGACGAAATTGTAGATTTGAGAATAGAGCTTAAGAGAAGGTTGATTTGGGTTTGGGAAGTAGCCCCATCCTCCGGTCCCGACTAGATATTTCATCGGTTATCCCTAAAATTATGACAGGTTGACTAATTATAAGAGCTTTAACATTGTTGCCTGATGAGCTTTTGATATATTACGGTTTTGAGAATATCATTCTTAAGCATTACGATACTATACTGTATTGTTTGAGGAGAAAGGAGAACTCCCCCGAGTATAATTATTTTTTTTGAGAGTGGGAAACAAAACAGCAGCATACGGACAAACAAGCCTGCGTTCGAATCTTCAGAGTTAACAATCATTTGAATTGGCGAAGTTAGTGTTTTGATATGTTCTGTGTTGATTTTATTTAATCATGATGGCATTTTTCAAGCCTTTAAAATGGGGGTCGCCAGTGATGATTTTTGCTTCAAACTTATCTGCAGCAGCCAGAATGAATGCGTCAGCGATGCCAAAATCCTTGATGGTTTGTCGCATCTTAAAGTGGAAAATGCCTGCCTGCTTAGAAATTTGTTCGTCTAACTTTATGATCTGAGAATTACTCAGAAGCATGTTGTATGCTGCTTCAACATCGTGGCCTTCTCTTGCGGTTTTGCTTGTTATTTCAGCAACGGTAATTGCACATGTGTATATGTCGGTGGTGGGGTCCTCTATGATGTCGTTTAGTTTTGCTCCATATTCGGAGCCTTTGAAATACTCTATCCAAGCCCATGCATCGACTATGTACTTATTCAAGTTGTCCTTTCATCTCGTCTTCTGCGGTGAATGAAGACATGCCCTTGAACATGCCAAAGCCATTTTTCCTACATTTCTTCACTATTATTTCTACGCATTGGTTTTCCTTGATGTTCTGGGTTTCAACGAGTTCTTTAGGTAGAGTAACGACTATTGAACCGCCCACTTTTCTGGTTTTTGTTAAACATCCGACCATGGACAATCCCTCAAAGAATATTCAGGAGTCTGTAATACTTAAGTTTTACTAAATTATACAATACTATAATAAAAAAGCATTTTCACTAGCCTAAGCGCTGCTAACAACAAATTTTAATCAAAAAAAGAAAAAAGGAAAAGCTATTGAGACTGGGTATCAATCACCTAGTTGGTTTTTAGTCGTCTTTTGCGTCTCCCGACAAAGTATTTCATCATCAAACCCGAGATGACAGATTGACTAATTACAAGAGCTTTAACATGTTGATTGATGAGCTTTTGATATATGTCGGTTTTAAGAATATCACTCTTAAGCATTACGATACTATACTGTATTGTTTGAGGAGAAAGGAGAACTCCCCCCCCCAATTAATAGTTGGCTCTTGGAGAAAGGATGTATGTTAGAAGAAATCTTTACTGAAATCATAACCAGCTCAGATGGTGATTATGCGGTCCAGGCTCAAATAGTTGCCCAAATGAAACCAAAAGGCTGGTAAAAACAGCTAAAACCAGACTCTTCTCTTGAATAATCAAGAAAGTTATGATGCAACAGGTTTGTCTAAAGTTCCGCCCCCCGATGAATTTCCCGAATGCAAACTTTATTTTACTAAAATATCTAATGGCTTACAGATAGCTTTGTTTTAGAAACTGTTTTGGTTTTTTCGAGGTCCAATTTTATCTTGTGTGCAATTACTTCCGCTAGTTTTACTGGTACCGCGTTGCCTATCATTTTGTAGCCGTCTGCTATGTTCTTATAATAGAAGATGAAGCTATCAGGAAATGTTTGGATCCTTGCTGCCTCTCTCACAGACAAGCGCCTAAAGGTCGGATTGTTTCCTTTAAATTTCCATAAGTCCTTTTCAACTTTTTCCATTTCCGAAGATGATGGGTGAAGTGGGGCATGCCGTCCTCCCGCTTGAATTGTAAAGGATTGATCATTCCAATTTCGTCTCCTGTTTCTTGACATGTAAATTGACGAAAAACTTCCATTCATGAATTCATGGTTTGGAATATCTAGATTACCGTTAGTCTTGTTTTTATCTTGAGCGCGAATAGGTTCTGGCAGATCACCTATTGCGTCTTTTAGTGTCAACCATTTTTGCGCCTTTTTGCCATCAAGCGTTCTATTTTCATCTTTTGAATGGGTCTGCTGAGGAAAGGTAAACCTTGTTTTAAGCGATTTGTTGAAACCTACAATTATGACTCGTTTTCTCTCTTGTGGAACACCATAATTTCTTGCGTCCAGGAGTTCATATGAGACTTCATAGCCTACGGAAGAAAACATTTTTAGTATTTTTCTAAATTCCGGAAGATGGGTGGACGATATAATGCCTGGTACATTTTCTGCAAGAAAGAAAAGCGGTCTCTTGCTTTTGAGAACTCTAATATATTCATAGAATAATTGACCGCGTTCGTCTTTCGCCCCACGCATTTCCCCTGCTAGACTCCAGCTTTGGCATGGAGGACCCCCGATTATCCCATCTGCCATAGGAATTTCATTTGATTTAATTTCAAAGAGCGATCTTTTGTCAATAGAGACACTGTGGTTTTTTTCAAACGTTTCCCAAACAACTCGATCATTATCGTTAGCATATACCAGCTGGAAACCAGCCTTTGTAAAACCGAGGTCAAGACCGCCGCAACCTGAAAATAATGAAACTACTTTCAGTTTTACCAACCAACCGTAATTAACTGCGCATCTATTATTTCAGCCGGATTATTTGGATCCTTGATTTTTACTGATTTGACTTTAATTGAGGAGTCTTGTATCAAGGCTTCCCGATCTTCGTGGGGATATGAGTCAAATTTGTCTTTTTTCATTAAGGCAATAAGAGTGAAGTCTTGGTTCGAGTTGTAATGATAGATGTAATCAAATACCCTGATTGGGTTTTCGATCATCCACATTCCCCTTATTCTGAGATTAGTTATTCCTAGAGGGTCTACTCTATTTATTCTCCCCAGTTCTACGGTTTCGCTCCCGCCTTCTATTCCATTAAGTCGAATGCAGTCTTCAACGCCAATTTTGATTCTTCTTTCAATTCGTTCGTATACTTCCCGTTCTGCAGCATAGCAAGTTCCTTGAACAAAGAACAGATATTTTATTTTGCCATTTTGAGTGCACCCGACAACGTAATAGAGATCTTTTTCTTTCCAGCCGCCCCCGTCAACTCTTTTGCAGGCATCAGTTATTCTCTTCTCATCATGATACAGTTTGTCTTTTGGGTGTGAACTGTTTAGAGCTATTGTTGAGGGTCTTAGAGATTCAATCTTCTTAATTTCAAATGCATCCCCCATTCTTATGATGAGATCCGGAGGAAAGTTTTGATTGCCTAACCAAGAGAATGAAGCTCTATGGAGTTCCTCTTTATCATTTTTTGGGCGAGTAAAAGAATCGCAAAATGCATCTTTAACAAAGAATTCCAATGCCTCTCCAGCAGCATTTATCCTGATTAGGTAAGTTGACGAGTAATCTTTTAGGTCATTTTTCCCATAATTTGAAATATTCTTGATCGCTCTTAGAATATTTGTGGGCATGCGATAATATCGGTTGAAAGAATTATTTAGGTTTTGAGGAAATGGTTGACAGTGTTTCTAAGGAAAAACGTTCAAAGATAATGGCTGCAATACACTCAAAGAATACTGCCCCGGAACTTACTTTGAGACGGGCTCTTTGGAAAAAAGGGTACAGATATCGAGTTAATTATGGGAATGAAAAAATTGATGTTGCTTTTCCCTTAAAGAAAATTGCTATTTTTGTTGATGGATGCTTCTGGCACAGCTGTCCAATTCACTCTCATTTGCCTAAGAGTAATCAGGAGTATTGGATTCCAAAGTTAGAAAGAAATCGGAAACGTGATAAGGTCAACACAGAGAAGCTAGAGAAAGAAGGTTGGAAAGTAATCCGTTTTTGGGAACATGAAATGGACAATTTAGACAAATTGATAGAGCAAGTAAAAAAGTGGCTCTGATTTGCTATTACGCACTCTGCCTAATTTTGAAGTACTCAATGATTCTCGCGTTAGCATTTGGGAAATGCACTGGAAGCGGAACATTAGCCAAACCTGTTGCCTCATAACTAACAAGTAGCCACTCACCTACACTGAATTTCAGGGTTTTTCGAAGTATATCATCAGCTATTCCAAAGGCTTGGGATACTGTTGTCCTATCGTATTCTCTAGTTAATTTTGAAATAAGATAAGTGTGCGGCTGTGCTAAAATTGAGGTATCCAAGTAAGCAACTCTTTGGGTCGCAAATGTGACACCCATGCCAAATTTCCTTCCTCTTCGAGCAAGAGTCGCTATTGCAGCCTTTGATTCTGCATAAGTTTCTGATGCTTGGCCAGGCATAAATTCGTCCGCTTCATCAAATACGAACAGCATTTGAGGGGCTATGATTCCATTATGGCGACGATCCTCATAAATTCTATTTACGACATCTGCAGCTGTTCCTCTAAGAACAGAATCACGATTGCTTTGAATGATAAAGAGAGCATTTCTGTCTGGTTCATTCACTATTTCTTTCATCCTTTGAAAAGTCAACAAAGCTTTTTCAGGCATTTTGCCTTGTTCAAAGCTCCGAATGAAATTTTGAATTTCCGTTTTCATATTAAAGACTACACTATGAGCAGTCGGATTTAGGTCAACAGTGGCAACACTAGTGGGTCTTTGCGCCTGCAATCCACCGAATACTGGTTTTCCACTTGAATTCTCTGTCTGGAAGTCCATTGGGATTCTGTAGTTTCGAGCAAAACCTTCAAGTTCTGAGTCAAATTGCTTTAGTTCTTCAATTGAAATGGACACAGTCCCTTTGTCAAGTCTGCGAGCCCACCGTAGAAGTGGCTCTTTGCAGTTTCCAAGTGAACCACTGATTTTTGGAGCTACTTTGTTGTAAACCTCACCATAATTAACTCCACCTGCTCCAGGATTGAATATGCGGATTTTTCCGGCATGCAATAATTCAGTGAAGAGTTGTTGATAATCATCCCTAAAAGGAGCAAGTTGCTTTGGAAGTAAAAGGGTTCTCACAATCGAGGAGGCCGCTGCTTCTACAGAACCATTATGAAGCAAGAAATTTGCAGTTGCTGCACCTCCTGGAAGAGATTGCTCGTCTAGCGCAACTATGTACGCATCATTTGTTGTAGCCAGTAAATCAATCATTAAACCTGGATATTCAACCATTAGATCAAACATTATGACTTTCATATTTCGGTTCTTGAATATTGAATAGATCAATGTGCTCATGAGGTTGGATTTTCCTGAGCCGGTGAATCCAAAAACTCCAAAATGTGTTCGAAGTAAATCTTCAACACTGATTCTGACTTTAATTTCTCTGTTATTAGCTAGTTCACAGGGTTCTATTACTGGAATCTTGTCGGTTAATAGGTCTTTGTTTATGACTTCATTAATTGCTGAATTTGAAAGCAAATAAACGTCTTCACCTATCATTGGCATTCCTGATTCTGGAACAATTTTGTGCAATCCACTCTCAAAGTCCATTTCAAAACCTGTGGGTCTTGCTTGAGTTTTAATTTTGGTTGTTTGCTCTATAGGTTTTTCTTGTTCCCAATCAAGACGAGCAGACTTTGCTGCTTCAACTACGAATCCTGGAAATGCTTTCTCTATTTCTTGGGGTGAACTGCCCAATGCATAATGTGCAGGTATAACCGAGGTTAATTCCAATATGCTATATTTGCAGCAACTACCGTTTGAAGAAAAATTCTTTATAGCGATTAGATTTCCTTCTTGCGTTTCTTTGATGTTGGACTTTGTGTATGGGAACCAAATGTTGTATACAAAACCTGTGACAGGGTCTGTTTCTATTGATACTAGAATTCCCATCGGGTCGTCTTTGAATGTTTGTTTTAATGTTTCCAACTTCTTTTTACCTCTTAAATGAGTCTCTTATTTCTCTAAACGTTTTCTCTCTTGGATTAGCTCTAAAAGCCCATTCGCTTGATTCAAGCAGTCCTGTAACTCTTCTTCTGAGAGATTTTGCTCCCCAATCGGCTTGGTGCAGTGGGTCTGGATATCCAATTGCTTCTGGAAAATGGTTCCGAACAAGCACAGTCAATAGATACATAGATATTTTTTGCAGACGTGAAGGGCTATTGGCACTATCGTGATAAAATACGTTGATATTCCCGAAGAAATCTGTGGGAATCGTTAAAGTTTTCGAGTCTTTGTCATCCCAACCCGGATAAACTAATCGGTCGATGAATATGGCATGAGCTGCAAGACTTTTTTCATCATTCATGAAGAATTGAACTAATGACCTAAAGAATAACTTCTCAGGTCTTGTTGTTTCACCTAATCCTAAAATTGCGTAACCATTAATTTTCCATTTTTTGTGGTTTTCATCATATTGTGGATGCAACGTCATAAAACTAGAATCATATTCGACAGTGCCCCATGGTGAATTAATCTCTGATTGAATATATGGCAGCATCTCGACGATTGTTCTGTCTGTTAGAGGAATTCTGAGGTGATTATAGACATCAAGATTATTTAATACACAAAAAGTTCCAAGATAATTCCTATAATAATATTGAGAGAAAGAGTCTTTTACAACTCCAATTAATAATATGCGTTTTTTCCAGCACTCTTCAATTAGACATCTTATTCCTACACCTATTAAGAATTGGATGTCTCTTGGTCTGAAGAATTCTCTACGTGACTCTTCTTTAATCTTGTAAGTAAGCCCCTTTGGGTCTTTTTCCCGAAATAGTTTTTCGCATATATTTTCAAAAATTCTTTTCACTTTCATCCAGGTTAATCGAGGATCAGTGTGAAAAGTGAAGACCCCAGAAGATTTATCAAAAATTCCAGCATCCAACTTTTCACTTAGATAAGTCATCCCATTTCGCAGATTCTTCTGAGATTCAGGGTCAGAATAGCACTTTAGATCCACTGAACGAGATTCTTTCCAATGAGCCTCAGCTATCACTCTGAAATGTGGTTGGAAATTTTTTGATGCAGGGATTCCTAATTGTTCATTAAAAGGGTGGGATAACGCTAGCTGCATATCGACCATCGTGAGCCGTTCCCCTTCAAAGTCGCCATCAACCAACCTCACATTGGATGGACTGAAACTTGTACTTGCCAGAATACCACATAAAGTGTTATCCATCATGATTAATTTCGGAGCTTCGGCAGTCGGCGAGCGCGCCATTGAATAAGCTAGATAAACTTCTGCGAGTTGCATTATGCGAGTGTGGAGAGAAGAGAATTCTGCAATTTCGTTATCGGTGAGTACTTCGGGGGCTTCCTCGTTTTCCCTGGTTTCTTCATCTATGGCGGCAGACATCATCTCAGGAGGAATCGGTACGAAAGCAACCATTGAAACATCCTTGTTGAGTTCCCATCGTGTATATTCGATTTCGCCTTTAGGTGAAGTTAAAGAAATAGTACCTTTTGAACCGTAGGCTCCACCATAGAAGGAAACAAAATTGGGAGATTCGTGTTTTAGGCAACTTCCATCTATTGCTACAAATTGGATTCTAGAGCTCTCAAAGAAATTCTCCACTAGCCGTTTTATTTCTATACGCTGAATTTGGTCGTCAAAAATGTTTTTGTACTGAACAACGTGGTTTTTGAGCAGCTCTTCATAACGTTTGCCCAGTAGACCAGCGAAATGTTTTGTTTTTTCATGAAATTCGGTCTGAGATGACTTAAGACTGTTATGATATTGGGTATAAATCTTTGAGATTTCTGAAGTGTTACTGCTCATTTCTTACTACAGACATGAGTTGTTATGTTCTGTTTATATATTTATCAGATTCCAAATCCATAGCTGAACTAAATCGTCGACTTTTTCTGCCTTCAGTTGGAGCCAATGGATATTTTTATTTTGTACAAGAATTTTTCATCCGTAGAATTTATTTGCATCAAAGTTAACTCCATTCATCGTGGGCCGGTAGCTCAGCACGGCTGGAGCGTTCGACTGATAATCGAAAGGTCGGCAGTTCAAATCCGCCTCGGCCCACCATAATTGCCTTTGAATAATAAATTCACAACTTGATTATGATAGAAAACTAACGCGCGTAGTAAACGACAGTTTAAAATTAATAAGCAATCATTTTATAGACAATTTAAATTCTATTCTTCTGATTCCAATGCCCCTCTGCATAACCTGTAAAAAACAGTATCCTTTCGGATCACAATATTGTCCATCTTGCGGAAATCCATTAGTAATTGGAGAGTTAAAACTTAAACCAGTAAGTATAGCAGTCTCCAAACGTGATATTGACCCAATTATAGTTCAAAAAGAAATCATCAAAGAAATAGAAGTCATATACTGCTCGTATTGCGGCACAAAAAATAACGCTCGTCTAGCCCGTTGCGCTCAATGTGGCGGTTCAATTAAATAAATTCTAAAAAGCCACAAGGTATAATTGTCAAGTAACTCGAAACGCATTATTATTCAAACTCTACATGCTTTGCAGTGATTCCCGGTCCTTTTAGACTATGGTTATTTTCGCTTTCTAAATAGTAACCATTCTCTAATAGCTGGCAGGCTTCTTCTTCAGTGTGTGCGATTCTGACCGAGTATTCGTCATCTTTGAAGCTAATGAGCTGTGTGTATTTTCATGGCGTTTCAAGCGATCCGTGTCAGAACATTTCCCGGAAAATTCCGGCATAGCTCGTCATTGTACGCAATGATTGATGTATGAAGAAGTTACGGTTATTGAACCCTGGGCTACATCGGTCCGTATTAAGATAGTAACCAATGTGCCTGAAACCCAAGTTTTATGCTTGTACCAAAATTTATATTAATTTTGTACAGATAGGCTAACTGGTAATCCGCAGAGTGATGTGTCTATTGACCATGGGTATGTTCCGTTGTCTTGCCTTGAATTTATTCAGTATAGCCCTACCTATCAAATCCCGTATAGGGGAAAGTAGATGAAAGCATTTCTCAGTTCAACTTGGGTGGATCTAAGTGAAGAATACCGAGCAAAAGCCATAGAGTCACTTGAAAACCTTCATATCCAAGTTGAAGGTATGGAACGGTTTGGAGCCGAGTCTAAAGAACCAAAAAAAATATGTTTTAGATACGTGGAAGAATGCGATATTTTTGTTGGCGTTTATGCACATAGATATGGAAGCATACTAAAGGGATCTAGCAAATCGATAACTCAAAGAGAATATGAACTTGCAAGAAAATTAAAGAAACCCATTTTCTGTTTTCTCATTAACGAAAACTATCCATGGCCAGTAAAAATGGTTGAAATGGAGCCTAAGAAACGAATGCTAGAGGCGTTTAAAGCAAGAATACGCGAGGAAAACGTTTACCAGTCTTTTACAACCCCAACGGACCTTGCGTATCGCATTGCTTTTTCTGTCAGTAATTATCTACGTATTACCCAAACAACCGATAATCCCTACAACAACATTTTCAAATCCGTTACAGATTTGGATAGCGTTCTAGAAAAAGCTGTTAGGAAGATAGAACAAATAACTAATACTGATTATAACCAGATTATTCTGCTGACAACTTTAGAATATTCAAAACAATTAAGAGTTGTTGCAGATGTTATCTCAAGAGGTAAGCAACACTACCAACTCGTCGCTCTCTCAGGATTGATTAATCGCGCTTTTGATTCAGGTAAATCAATGAATGTAGATAACGTTCATGAACACCCTAATTATTTAGAAGCTGTTGAAGAAACAGCGTCTGAACTTATCGTTCCAATTTATAGCAATGATGCGCTTCTCGGAGTAGTTAATTCTGAAAGTGAAAAACTAAAGCACTATAATCCTAAAATGCAGCAAAAAGTAGAATACCTATGTTCAGCACTTGGTGACGTCCTGCAATCGTTTGGTTGGACCCCCAGCATGGCAAGCGAAAAGGCACCTTATATAAGTCTGCCACCCAAAAAATAGAATAACCTCGGTGTAACAACAACTTTTTAAACGATAAGATATTTTCCAGAAGATCCGGATTCCTCTATACCCCCGGATTTCGGAAGACCTTAAAAAAAGAGGATGATTAAATTCCCGCGCTCATTTAGATTTATTAGCTGCGACTTGGCGGTCGTGATTTGCTTGATTGCTCCTTATTTCACTGTTCTGATGGCTCTGTCTTTGATGCGCATCAGATTTTTGATCGTTTGAACTTCGGCCCATCATATTTCACTACTTTAGGAAAAAATTGATCTTTCTTATCAGCCTATTGTTTTTTATTTGGGAACATAGAAATGCCCAACGGAACTACAGGAGGCTTTCAAAAATCTGGCGTTACAGAAACAACCAGAGTAGAAATTATTTGTTTATTTTTTATATGCTCTGATGTATAGCTAAAACCGTAAAGCCCTCTATAACCCCGCCCTGAAACATTGCAAGGGCTAAATTAGTGATTGAACTCTGCCGACTTTGCCGTCTATAAGCCTGACTTTGATTCCATGCGGATGAACCGAGCTTCGGGTCAAGATATCTTTGACTATGCCTTCAGTCAAAATGCCGCTACGCTGATTTTGCTTCAAGACGATCTTTACCCGCAAACCCGGCTTGATAAGGCTTCTTGGAGGCTGCATTTGCAAGTCATAGCGCACCGCGACTTAAGGCTGATTCGCAAGGTCTTGCAGGATTGGACGGTATAGAAACAGTCTGCTTAGAAGAATAATGTTTGTTTCTATAGGTTCTGATGATAAGACAAACCTGTCCTAAAATACCCCCAGAAAACTGGGCCTCAGAGCCCGAAATCATTGATTAATAAATGATTTTACGTTTTCACGAAGTTTAGTTTATAGAACATGTAATTCAGTGTATAGTCTTTGAATTCTACAAAATCAATGCCTAACCTGCCAATCTCAATATTGAACACAATGTTTGAAGTCACAGCAACATACGGCTGAACTATCATACCTTGATCATCTGGCCCAGACGCAATGACCAGAGAATCCTTGTAAAGCTTGAATTCTTGAGGGCTAAAGGCTAAGGTTTCATCGGTGCCACTTTTGATTGTAATGCTCAGAACAATTGTTTGGGTACTGGCAACAGTCATATTGCCTTGAACCTTATTGTTGCTTAATTCGCTATAGGATACTGTTGCCACATATTGTTCTGGAGCTGACGTCGTTGTCGGATTCTCAGTTGGCGAAGGCGTCGGTGTGGCGGGTGCCTGTGGCTCTTGCGTTGGTGTTGCTGTCGGATGCAGCGTGTTTAGAGACAATAGCTCGGACTCTTGGCTCGGTGTCTTCATGGAGAAAGCGGCTATGCCGGCTACTGTGATTGCTACTAGAATAATTGCTAGATACATAATTTTCTTATTTGCCAACCCAATAGCACCTATGCTTCATATCTGAACCATCAAATACATAAAAGCTTCCGACAAATCCGTGCCTATGACGAAGCGCTACGTAAACGTGAAGTTGCCTGCCGAATTCTTCGACGGTCGATAAAGTCGTCGAAAAGAAGCTTTTTTGGCTACGGCTCAAAGGGCAGAATTCGTTTCAGAAGCTGTTAGCGACAAATTGGTGCAATGAAAGAAGTAGCGGATACTAAGAGTTAAAAATGAAAAAATTGCAGTTTTCCAAATTCAACATTTTAAATTTGAAAAAAACTGTTTAAGACTTTATTTTCGAAAGTTCATTTTGTATGATAGTTATACACTCATCTGAGTGCTTCTTGATTTGGTCATCCCAAAATCGTAAAACCACAAAACCCTGCCTTTTCAGGGTCATAGTTACAAGAATATCACGTTTTCTATTTTTGTAGATATGATCGCGCCAATAGCCTTCTTTAAGTTGGGTTTTTAATTTCTTCCAATTCCTTCCATGCCAAAAAGAGCTATCACAAAAAATAGCAATCGTATTGTGAACTATAAAATCGGGGTTACCGAAAACCTTAGGCTGATATTCATATGCTATTGTGTTTTTTTCCAGTGCCTGCTTCATGAGTAATTCTATTTTTGAGCCTTTGCTCTTAATTTTAGCCATTACTTCGCTTCTTTTTCCTTTGTTAAAGACGTCGGGCATCGGTATCCTCTTTGATTACAAACATGAATTATGAGTAATATTTCTGGAAAGAAGGCATTATAAAATATTTAATGGCTTTAATGTCTTAAAGTATTTACCATCAATCTTAAGATCGGTGATTAACCCGCAGATTACCTTTCCATAGAAACTGATTAACATACAAAACAGTAAAGAAACGGGGCAGCAAGCTGGAACTATTAGACATGGTGTAGATTCAGGCACCCAAGCAGGTAAGCTTGAAATCGGTGACGCTATCTCTTGTCTTCTTACATGGGGACTGTTTTTTTCCATAATGAAGGTTCGGGTTAATTGGCTATGACAATAGTCATGGTTAGACTTTGCATGATCGATTTCAAAACGGAAGCCAAAAACCAAAGGTTTTTTTTCGGTTTTCTTTTCAAGATTACAAAAACTAAACATATTAACACACAAGCGCATTGTCGGATTAACCTGGGTGAAATCATATTTTATGGACAGAACAGGGACAAAATCCTCGTCTTGAGAGAGGGGAGGTAGAAACAAATTACTAATTGACAGTTGTTGACTTCTTTCCATGCTTTGAGTAATAAGAGTATCTAATTCAGATTCTCCGATTGGTTTGCATACCCTGTTGACTAAAAGTTTAAAATTGGCGTTTGTTTGCTCGTCAATATGTTCACCATTTAAATTAATGCCATTACGCCAGTGCTTATCCTGCAATTGGTATATTCTTTTCAGAAGTTGAGCAAGTATCTCCAGATCCTTTGAAGGTCCCGGAGCTGGTATATGTGCCTGAGACAATAATTCACCGTCTTAGTTTTCTTTTTGCATTAGCCGAACTCTAGGCTGATAGTTTACTCCTTCAATCAAGGGGCTATTTACGAAACGTTGAACGTATACAGAGTAGACTTCGGCCCGGAATTCTTGGCAATTTTGTTTTTTTTCGAAGGTTGAACTATCCTCACAGAATTGACGCTCTGTTGGTGTCCGCTTCCAAGGGGATTTAACTTCTAAAATACCTGATAGATTCCGAAGGTCCAACCAAAACCATGCTGGTCGAGAAAGCCAATATTCTTTTTTAAAACGATATTTTTCTATCTTACGATGATCTAATGGTAAAGTTTGCGCAGGTTCAAATTCGGTTGTTTTATTCCACTTCTCAACCTCTCCACTGCCTTTTAAAAGGCTAGGGTATCTTTCGGCGAGGTGTGGAGCATCTACAATGATATCTTGACCAGGGTAAACCAATCTTTCGATCCATTTTGAAATCCTAGATACAGCAATTTTAACTAACATTCTGTCATTCGAATTCTCATCTTTGGCTTTTAATCCATGCCCAGAGTTTTTAGCGAACTCTCTGAAAGTTATAGTCTCTGGATCTTGACCCAGAAATTCTAATGCAGGCTTTGACAAGTATTTAAAAACAGTGTCTAAACCTAAAGTTTGTATAATTGAATCGTCAATTGTTTTTTCAGTTTCTTTTATTCGCTTGTCAAGTGAATCTAAGTATTGAGTTAATTGCGGCCAATGCCATGGTCTAAATTTGTCTTTTTTATTACTCCATAAACCTACATTATAAACTTCCGAACTGGTTAGATTTAAATCGCAATATGATTCTGGATGCCCCTGTAGAGTTAAGTCGAAGAAATTCGATTCACGGTTAAACTGGTTGAGGCCGATTATGTATTTACACTCAGAGTAACAACGAGTTAAATAGGCAACGTTCTCTCCAGTTAGGAATTGGCTTTTTGTATATTTTAGCAAATCATAATCGATAATAAAAACCGAAGTTTCGTCCAAAACAGAATTATTTTCAACTGGGGTGTGATTACGATAATTTTTTCTTCTGCCCTCTAATACTCCGAGCTCCCTCTCGAAGTCATTATTATCCAGTCTTTTAACCTCATAATTTCCTTTTATATATTCATTATCTTCAAGTTGTTGAATTATAATTTCGCTAAATCTCTCTTCATCGTCATAAAGAAGTATTTTTTTTAAGCTTTTCATAATATCTCTCTCCAACGCAAACAAAAAGCGGATTTGAATCCTTCTTCAGGGGGAACAAAACGAACGGTACAATTGATGTTATTGGCTATCATACGCACTATTGTTAAACCCAAACCCATTCCGCCATAACCAAGCGACTTTCTTTCCTCAGATATTCTTAATTTTCTAACGAATGGTTGAAACAGATTTTCAGAATCATTCAAATCAACGCCCACGCCCGTGTCTTGAACGAGAATCGTTTTATCTTCCCACTTATTTATTGAGCTGACTTTGATTAATTTTTTTTCAGAATCAACAACTGCGTTAAATGCATTAATAAAGACATTTTGAAAAATTGCGCCCCATTCAACAAGTGAGGCTTTCGGCAAGTATATTTTCTCATCAAGTTCATCGGTATTAATTTCTGTGTCTCTAGCTAGAACGCTTACCTGCTGTTTTATATCGTCAATAACTTTTTTTGCTGGAAAACGCTCCTTAGCAGCTGAATTCTCTGCACTTGCAAAATATGCAAAAAGAGAATTCGTTGCTCGTGCACGTTGTACCCAGCTAGACAGGTCTGTTGCCAATTTGTTGAGTTTAACTTGTAACTCAGCATTATCGGTTTTTATTGTGGTTAATTGTAAAATTATATCATTAATTAAACCGAATTGTTTGTTCAGCTCATGCTGGTAAGCTAACGAGGAAATACCTGCAGTAGCCAAAGGACCAACTAAGCTAACTTGCTCGGCGGCTTGCTCTGATTGGACCTTAAATTCTTCAACTGTACTCTCAACATCTCTCTTTAAATTCTGATAGATTTCTTCAGGTATTTCATTTTCATATTTTTCCAAAGTCTGCGTTAATGCCATAATCTTCGGACGCTCAACCTCAGTGTGGATAAGCGCTTTCCTCATAGAACGCTTTTTCTCTTCCATAGCATACAGGTCTAGTCCATATCTTACCATGTTTTGTAAATTCTGAAATGCATCGGTTTCCTGAAGCCGGTCACGTGTAATTAGAATTTTTAAGTTCTTTTCTTTAGCTGTATCGACATTAACAACACCAAATAGCCTAGATGTTGTAGGAAGGAACATCAAACCCTGTTCTGTTTGAAGCTCTTTCGGTAAAAGTTCTGACAGAGTTAATCTGTGTGAATGATCAATCTCTATTCTTAACCAATCATTCCGAGGATCCCCATAGTAGGGCAAATGAAACCCTTTGTCATAGACGTGGACACCGCCAAAACTATTAAAATATTGTCTTGCTTGGTCCACTTTAATTTTATGTGGTTGTCTGTTATGTAAATTGTAAATCCGTATTTCCCAATCCGCCTCTGATAATTCACAATTTTTTATCTCATAATAATAGGAAACAGGAGTTTCACCATTATACTCAAGTGTAATGTTAACCTTGCCTTTTTCATTATTACCGACAATGCGAGCAACCCAAATATTCAAAATAGACTCCATTTGTTCATTAAAGATTTTTTCGTATGCTGAAAAAGGCGATTTAAAAGTAATTATAAAATTCTGGGCTTCATCTTCTTGGTTTTCTAAATTCTCCACTGAACGTGAAGGAGCTCTAAACGGCGGCTGTAACCACCATAACTCACTAGCTAGTCCTTCGATTTCTTTTTGGGTCCATGTATGCTTCAAACCTTGTAGAATAATGGAAGTGCCTTTTTCAAAACTGCCCTTGCTCTCTTTGATATCATACTGCACTTGAACTTCATTGAGATTATCGCGGTTTACCGCTTTTTCCCATACAATAGTCGCAACAAGCTGCCGATTTAAATCGTTTTCAGAAGTAGTAATTAATGTCATACTTTTTGCAAGAAATTGGACAGCTAACCTGCCAACTCCTTTTGATCCCGTCATCAAGCGATGAAGATTTCTTGAGAATCGAATTTTTTCTTTATGAGTCGAACCAACTCTCATCCAAAGGTTTCGGAATTCATTTTCGTCCATTCCATGCCCGAAGTCAGTTATGATAATTTGGTCTTTGATAGTGTCCAAGTTAATAATCACTTCGTGAGAATCAGCGTCGTACCCGTTTTTGGCCAATTCTGCTAGAGCAATATACGGTTTTCCAACTAGACGCTCGCCCAACTCTTTCAGAAGCGCAGAATCTATGCTGAAGTTAACGGTCGGCAATGGTACTCTTCCGCCCTTAATTGATTATTTGTTACTTATACCCTGACTTGTTATTTATGCATTTAATTGAAGAGTTCAATACAAAAAACATATGATAATTTCATTGGTGCTGCATTACCAATCATCAAAGCTAAAGAATGTCTTTTTTTGACTGCGCTAAAATCAAAATAATCAGGAATAAACTGAAGCCGCGCTGCTTCATGAGGTGTTATAGTTCTTGTTTGAGTAGGGTGAATATATCGACCTTGACCAGGGGAAGTGAAGCCGCGAGTAATTGTCTGTGCAGGTTGATCAGCTTTTATTCGCCCATACATCGATTTATAACCATGTTTTCGATGATGACACACAGGTCGTTGATCATTGGGAAGGTCATACAAGTTATGCAAATGAAGATATTGAATTCTTCGCTTATTATCTTCCGAGTGTTTAGATGACGTGCTTAGTAGACCGTCGGGGGAGTCATTTGATAGGTCACTCGCCGCCCATTCAAAAGTTCGTTTTTTCTCCACATGATGTTTTTCGACCGCAGATTTAATCGAGATACTGCGTTCTTTTGAGGCAACAACGACATGCCTTTTTCTAATCTGCGGAACACCTAAGCAAGATAAGTTCACGACTGCACTATCTACAAAATAACCTTTGCTTTCCATTAACTTAGTGGTCCGAATTACTACATTATCAGTACTATGGATAACAGTAGGAACGTTTTCGATTATAACATTCGAAGGCGAAAAAAGTTCAACAAAACGCGCCACCCGTTCATATAGCACGTTCCGTTTGTCGGATTGCCTATGGAAGTTGTTTAGACTTGAGTAACCTTGACAGGGCGGTCCAGCAAGGACAAGTTTTGGAGTGATATTGTTCAGATAATGATCACGTAACAGTCGTTCGTTAGCTGTCTCATCTTCACCTATCATGCCATCGATTAACCTGGTTATATCGTTCGAGTAAAATTTCGCAGGTTTAAAATTATCATTATAAACCGCAATCGCATTTGGGTCTTTATCAATGGCCAACAAAGGCACGAATCTCTTGCCTATTGCGGACAACGCCTCCATTGCACCCAATGACAAACAACCACATCCACTAAACAAGTCCACACTTGGAACAGTATCAGAAAAGTCAACATTCGGTCTTTTTTTTAATCTTAAAAAAGAATAATCGAAAACTGATTGGGCATCATTCATGGTTGGATCTAATAAAGCAGGGATCTTAGTACTTATCTTGTTGCCACTTGGAAAAACTATGTTTCTAAACGCAAAACCGTCTTTACATTCATAGATTTCTCGATATTGGGAATCGGAATAGGCTGCCATTGTTGTTGAGCTCAGTTGATTTACCTATTCTCGAGATTTTGTATTTAACTTAAAAGGCTTTTGGTGATTTGTTTTAACCCTATCGGTATATTTTGAAATTGAATACACTGAATTCAGCTAACATCATAAAAAAAGGAATTTTTGGGTGAAATCTCCACTTGCTGGGAGTGCAAATCTACCTCAGTCGTTTTTAAACTCAACGCAGTTCAGCTTTTTCTATTCTGGATTTAAAGAAGCGCTCGGTCTCTTTGTCGAGGAAGTGTATGTAGCAGCCTTTCATGCCTCTTGACAGCAAAACGCGGTACGTATTTTTGAGAAGATCAGTGAAAGTTCCTTTAGCTCTTCTCACTACATTGTCTGCCGAGCAGGCTGGATTTCCTATCCATTGTTGCCTATCAAAATCGTAAGTTAGATCCTTACCAAATATTACCCCTGCATAATCAAATTCGAACCCTTGGGCTGTGTATACGCAGCCTATTTGTTCTATTCCGTTGGGGTCATATGCCCACACGTTTGATTTCGGGATACCCTGCGCAAGTATTCTTGATTCAGGCTTAGCATTCCATGGGCGTTGGTAATCCCCGATTTTAACGTCGTTTCGCAGGTTACCTTGCGAGTCTGAGTCTGACCAAGGCCAGCAGAACCCAGCCATTAGCCTTCCCGTGTAACCAGCCTGTACTTTTTCGCGTATAGCTTCTTCTAGTTTTTGGGGGCTGTCCATTATTTGGAGGTCAAATTCTTCATGTTGATCCCAGATTACATTGGCAGTGCGCTTGATGCCTAAGGTGTTGTTTACCCAGTTAACGAAGGCATCTGAGCCATTGCAGCGGAATTGGGCTTCAAGCTCATACTCGAAGATTTTGCAGTTATTTCGTTTGGCGTATTCTTTGATATACTGGACCGATCCTATTTCGCCTGGTCGCACAATTTGGTCGTCATCAATGAAAAAAGCTGCAACCTTGGAGGCTTGCAATAGTTCCTCGATTTGGGGCTTGTTTGAGCGTTTTTCTTTGGGGGTAAACCTGTTGAAGCTAGTTTGCCTAAGCCGATGGGCTTCGTCAGCGATCAAAACATCGATCTCGTTATCTTGCGCTTCAGCGTAGCTGTTGAAATACTTGAATTGTGCTGCGCCTCGGGATTTGACTATCCGCTTTAGTGTTTCTGTGAATGCTCTTGACCCTGTAGCGTATTGAGCGTTGTAATTTTGCAGTAGTAGATCAGCCATTAGGTTGATTGCTATAACTGACTTGCCGGTTCCAGGTCCACCCTTGATTACGATGACTGTTTTTTGCTTATCATGATAACCAGCTTTTGCACAGGAGAACACGCTGTCATAGACTATTTGCTGTTCGTCCAGCAGTATGTACTCGGGGATGCCTTTTATTACGTTGCCAACGTGATCCATCAGCTTCTTGCTTGGGCGATACTTGCTTTCTTCTATCCTTTTGAGCACTTCCATGCCGGCGCCCATATCAACCTTAGTGGTCAGGTAACCGGATAACTTGTTGACATCGTCGGCAGTAAACAAAGGGGCACTCGATAAGGCTTCTGTGAATTTGTTAGAAAACAAAACATCTTCAGAATACAGGCTGTAGTTGTGTAAATATGCACAAGCGTTTAGCATTACGGGGTTTTGCCCTTCATAGAATGCGGTATGAGTGTCTTCTAAATAGCGCTTGTACTGATGCACCTGAACAGAGGGATGCAACAGCTCTCGTCTCCCACCTACCCAAGTGATAACTTCGTTCTTGCCAGGTGCATCTTCACAGCGATCCCACTGCTTAAGTTCAATAATAACCGCATTATCGCGTGCTTCGGCATCTTTGCCGCAAACCAAACAATCGAGCCGCCTTGAAGTCATAGGCAACTGATATTCAAGAAGGACACCTTGATCAGTTAGACCTGCATGGGTGAAGACAAGTGAGACTGCTCTTAATGAGTTCCGCCAGGAGTTCAGCTCGCTGGGTGAAGGGTTATATCGGAAGTAGTTGAAAAAAGCAATCTTGAGCTTCTCTGCGATTTGGTTCTGGATGGTGTCTTCGAGGAATTGCTGTGAACTGCCTGCAAATAACCTCATTTATAGTACCGTAAACAGATAGCGCTGTCTTGCCTTTTAATTATTCCGAATCGGTATATGAGTAAATCAAATTATAAAATGATAGCAACAAAGGGGTTAATGCTTGTGTTACGCCCGATGAGCAAGTAACACAAGGATCACTCGTCCTCGTACTCGCGGGAGTTTATAGCAGGAACATGACAATGACAAAGGCGGTGAAGTTTAGTACCACGGATTTTAGAAATGGATTATTTTTTGGAATCTTGTCAAAAAAAGCATGCACTAACTGTTATATTTAGAGCAAAACCATTATGCTTGGTGAGCTCTTGAAATTTTGCCCTAATTGCGGAAAAGAGCTGAAGTTTCAGCAGGCTAAGTTTTGCCACGAATGTGGTTTCAATTTAGCAGAGGTTGCCTCAGAGGATAAAACCACTTCACAGTCGATTTCTTCGAAATCCTCAGGGTCAGACTCTTTTCTCGAGCAAGAATTACCTGGGCAAAATCCGTCAAAAATAAATGTTTACGAGTTAGGAATCAAACTTGAAGAAGTAGTTGAACAAATCTATCAATCAAGGGGTTATTCAACTTTTAGACGACAGAGGATAAAAGGTGAAAGCGGCACTCAAAATGAGATTGATATTATAGCTAAAAAGGGTACAAGAGTAATAGCTATTGAATGCAAAAATTACTCTTCTGTTGTTGGAATAGAAAGAATAAGAGATTTTAGCGAAAAACTACGAGACATCAGGTTGAGCGGAAATGGAGTCTTTGTTTCACTAAACGGTTTGACTCAAGGTGCTGAAGACTTCGCTCAATCACGTCACATAGAGACAATGGATAGTAGTGAATTAGCAGAAAAATGGCTAGTAATTTCTGTTGGCAGAACAGAGAGTGTCAAGGGGCAATCACTTAAGTTAGAGTATGCGTTGCCGATTAATGTGAGCTTCTCACAAGCAACTGAAATAAATTTAGCGAATAAAGACAAGGTAAAAATATCTGATGCTGAACTTGTTTTTCATCCATATTTTCTGACTGAATATTCTTTTAGCTCAAACTTCAGGGATCCCACCAAGGAGTTACATAAATTATCTGACAGAGGCATAGTATTCGTTGATGCTATTGATGGAAAAGTTCTCAATGAATTGCCGGAAAAGGGATTGGGCGTACTTAAAGTAATTAAGAATATAGCGTCAGCAACTTCAAAATCGCAGAATGCAAGAACTAAAAAACTCATTGCTGAACTAAGCGAGAAAAGTTCACTCCCAGAGTATGATTTGCAGATTGAGGAAAACTATCATGCAAATAAACTGAAACCTGCAATTTCGGCAAGGCAAGCGGTTGAATCAGCGATGCAGTTTATAATTGAAAAGAACAGCGTAGAGATTTCTTATGTTCCCAAAGGTCAGAGAGATGAATTTGTTCCGGATTCTGAATGTATTAAGTATGTTCCCAAAAAAAGAGATATCGCGATTCACAGAAAAGATGTAGTAATTGTTCCTCGTTGGTCAATTGAATTTGAAAATTCGAACTCTACATATAGGCGAGAAATTCTTGCTTGTTCAGGAGTAGTTCTTGAGGATACAATCGCATATTGTCCTAATCATTTTAGACTTGGTTCAATCGAATTTCTAAAGAAGCATTCTGTTGCTATTTGTGAGGTCTGTGGGAAAGCGTTATGTGAAGAACATATAAGACAATGCAAATTATGTGGAAAATGGCTTTGTGTTGAGCATTCTTTTGATTGCGAAGTATGTCGTAACCGCTCTTGTCTTGAACATGAGCATGTAAAATGCAATGTATGCAATGGAAATATCTGCTGTAACTGCAAAATTCAGTGTCCTGTATGCAATACTTCGGTTAGTCCTAACCACGCGATTAAGTGTGATGCGTGTGGGAAACTTACTTGTTTAAATTGTATTATGACTACTGGACTCATTAGAAAAAACAGAACATGTAAGAAATGTAAATAGCACTTCAGTGAAGACAAAAAGATGCGCAATAATCCTAATTTGTTTAATTCAGAATTCTTTGCAATTTTTTTCTCAATTTCTTTTCAATAGGCTCAGACGGTTTTTGTTCCTTGTCTAATTTCTCGAGTATATCCTTCAAGTTATCTTCATTGAATAGACCATCTTGTAAAATATCAAAAATTAATAAATAGGTCAGAGAACTCCTCTCTGATCGTCTCTTTAAAGAATCTAAAGCCTCAGCGATAAACCCGAGCTTGACGAGAACATAGAAACTAAGCGCTGAAACATTGACATAACCCATATACTCCGTTCTTTCATCAATAACAGGATATTCAATAGACTCAATTATCGAGTCCTGTAACAAGCGGACGAAAAAAGAAATGAGTTGTGAGTTTTTCTTAATTAATTCGAATAATTCGATTAGGCCTTCAGAGTTTTTGTACTCAAAACCAGAATTTGAAGTCCTGTAGAATGTTTGACTGTAACATTGCTCTTTTTCCTCTTTATCAAGGACACTTTGGACTCTTTCTTCTAGCTCGTGAAACTCCATACTTAGATAGATGTTTCCTTAACCTTATAAAAACTCAATTGAAAATTGACTTGAAACTCTAACGGTTTTTTTCTCGTTTCTCTGGAGTTAACGTCTTACCTTCCATTATTGCTTTGAGAATGTGATATGTCAAAGGATTGTGTATTTTTTTGCAAATCGGATCATTTGGTTTAGAGCATACGCCATGGCTTTGTAAAGTGGAACAATTATACGTGGTATACCCGCCCTCACCCGCGCTACTATGTTTGCCAGCCAAGTTTTCAACTTGGTATCTTGTCTTGTCTTCTTTGAAATCTGACACATTTGAAAAGAGGCTAACAATTGAATCTATGCTAACTCCTTGATGAAGCAGATAGGTCACGAGAGTAAATCTTTCAGTGTGAGAGAGATGTTTCCCTTCTGTGGCTCTTTTGAGAAGACCTGTGATACAGGGTGGATACTCTGATTGTTGAGCATACACTTTGAGATCATATTCCACCAAATGCGGTTTGTTTTCGAGGAACTCTTCTATCAACTGATGAACTTCAATTTTAATAAAATCTGAAAGTACGGGTGGTTTTTGTTTAGCGGTAGCTTCTATTTTTTCCTTGACCTCTTCTTGAAGCAACCTAGACAATTCTTTAGGAGTTACAGCTACCCATCCGTGATCAACGGATCTATTAACTAATTTCCAACTTTTTTCATACATTAGCCGACCCGTAGATGTGTTCTTAAGGTATTTGGAAAAGTTAATCCATATTCCCATTTTGTCTTCTCGAATTTGCCATTCAAATGCTTTGGCAATTGCCAGTATAACATCTTGTCTTTTTTCATGCTCCAAGTAGTATTTTACTTGCTGTGCTTCATGAAGTGCAAATCTTTCAATTAGAAGCGGGTCTTCAGTTGCTGAAGCATATATAGCAGCCATTAGATAGGAGGCAATCTCAACAGCCGCATTCTTGTTTGGTGTTGTTTCCAACATTCTTTTAAGAGAAAACGAAGAGACTATTCGTTGCTTAGCTCGTTCTCTTATTAAAGGTGTTTCAGCAATCGTGTCAAAATCTAAATCAACACTTTGCAGATAGTCTCTAACCTGGGGGAGGAAAGGATACTTTTCTAAGTCTTCTAATACAATTGGAATAGCTAGACCTCAATACTACATCGGTATAGAACTTTTTATTTTTTGTTGAATATACAACCGCTATCTCTGAAGCGGCTTACATTACTTGTTGTTCCATAACTAAATTGGAAATCTTTGTTTAGATTGATTGGTATATGGAGTTAACGATTGAATTGTTAGTAGTAACAATTCCAGTTTCCCAACATTCTCCATAAGAAAACCCCGCATAGAAATTAATTGAGGAAACAACTCCCCTGCTGTCAATTACCATAAGCTTTGCATGGATAGATTCATCGAGCTTTGATTGGCGCTAAGCTTGCTGCTAGATGGGAAACTTCTAAAATAGAGCCCTGGCTTTTGCTAAGAAGTTAAGTATTGGTGTAATTTCACTTTCACTAAAACCTAATTTTACATCTTCATTATTTTTTTCATATAATATGGCAAGCCTTTGGGAACCGTCCACATCTACAACAAAGTGTGATGTTTCACCGACTCTTGCTTTTTGTTTTTGTTCAATCTTATTTCTTGCTTGGGTAAGCAAGCGAGTTATTTCCAAGGATTCTCCCACATGAATTTTTAGTTTGAATAATTTTCCGATAAAGAAATCTTTGCCGTACAGTTCTATCAAATGTGTTTCATTATTTAGTTGAACAACAAAGTTTTGAGTTTCACCTAACAGCTCTATTGTTGGTTGGCTATGCTTTTTGATTTGGTCCGATTGTGACTTGTGAAGACAACTTTTTGGAAAATATTTTGGTCCCCTTGCTTTTTTGTTGCTTCTATCTGCCAAATCATATATTCGCTTATAATTTCTATCTGTTATTATGTGGTCTTCTGAAACTGTAAATTCATCAGATAATACACGTTTTGGGGTGGAAATTAGATTAGAGTCGGGACTTTTGTTAGAAAGAATCATGTCATAATTAACGCCTTCGACGAGACTTCTAACCATTTGTTCTGTTCGTGTTTTATCGCGTTCTGCTTCGTCTTTTGACAGAAAAGACGGATTTGTGCGGCGCTTCTGTCCCAACTGCAACCATCATTTTTTCTATTGATGTTTTCTTATTTATGTTCTGTTAATTTATAATCAATGTATCCTAGGACATCAAGAACGCGCGTCAAACCTTTTCTTTCAAGAGGTATCTGTGACAGTGTGACAGTTAGTAACCTCGGCTGGGTTATCGGCCTGCGTAGATTCAACAGGTTTTTGGGCTTCAATAGTTTCCTGTCTAATCTCAACTGGCTTAACCCGAATTTGCTCTCGCTTTACCTGATACATGGTAGAAGCTAGAACAGCCAATAAGGTAGTTGTTGTTCACCAATTATTTTTCACCCGAACAACAACAACCAGTAATTGCTACTCAGTTAAAAGTCACTAAATACCCTTTGTGAAGGCAATGATTAACTTGAAAAGTAGTAGTCTGTTGAAATCTCCAGACGACTACTTCTAATCTTTTGTTAGTGCCTACAATGGGCAAACAAGTTCATCTTCAGAATACTATAGCTTAATGGGTAGAACAACAACAGTTGGAAAAATTGGTTGTTGTTCTTTTGAGCTTTAACCTGATTGAGAAACGAAGAAAAAATTGGCTGTTGCACTGGGTGTTTTTTTTCTTTCACTAAAATGGTTGCGTTTTTTGCAAAGGCTTAAGTCGGAGGAAGAAGCCAATACCCCTACAAATGTTGTCGTCTTCTCCTTTTTGCTACATAATAATAGCTGGAAAGAAGAACAGACGTTTCTTTAGTGGATTCAGCCGTTTTTCTTCTACTATGGATAGTTTTCTTTGTTTACTGCTGAAAATTTAGGTTATCGCGTTTACGTTAGTATCGTGTTTAGGCTCTCAAGCCTTTTTTATGTTTTCTCCCTTAAACGGTCAACGAGGAATAACAAACTTGGCGAAAAAGAAAACAAAAGTTATAGCTACAAGGGTAACTGAGCGCTATGCACAGGTTTTGGAGGAGTTTGCTCGTAAGGATGCTTACATTAACTGTGCAGACCTGCTCCGGGATGCTCTACGTGAGAAGCTCCAGAGGGATGCTCCTGACTTGTGCAAGACATTTCTGGAGGGGTAACGAGTTATGAGTAAACAGGTTGAGTTTTTTTGTAAAATGCGTGATGCCTGCCGGATGATGGCTGACGCTGCCGAACAATACCTTCAATCGATGATGCCACCACAGATCGAGCTTACTGCAGTCCAAGAGCATACATTTGTCTCTTTAAAATTCGAGGCTCAACTGGGCTCAAAGCTGGGCGAATATGAAGTTGCCTACAAACAAAACAATCTCCCAGACAAGTGGCAAAGCGCCTACGACATTCTAAGAAACAGCAAGGCGACCATTAAGGACCGCTACCACAGCGAAGGGTACCAGTTTAGTTATTGGGTTTATGGCGAGGGCAAAATCTACCGTCAAAAACTAAAGCCGAAACCGTAAGGGAGGCTGCTTTCTTGACTGCGCAAACACTAATAGAGAACACTGGCTCCTCAGACGTCGAAGACACGCTGCCTGAAGGCTACCTAGAAGCTCTCGCAGACTGCAAAGCACTAGCCGCTAACTTGCTACAGAAAGCGCTCACTGGAGATGAGATAAAACGGTGCTGGGACTGCGATTCATGGGTTGGCCGCTGCCTAATGGGAAGACCTAACCAGATCGCCCGCTCAGAAGCATGCGAACTTTTTATGCAAAAACCACAAAGGAGAAAGAACAATGGCATCTGAGTTGCTCAAAGCCGCGGATATGTGGCATCAGAGGGGCGTCCCAGTGATCCCCTTTGCCGTGAATTGGAATCACAAGAAGCAAGAGTACGAGAAACGACCGGTCGTGGAGTCATGGAAGCAATGGCAAGACCAGCCGCAAAGTAGAGAACAGTTTGATTCGCTTAAAATTGAAGAGCACAAAATGTTTGGAGTTGTCTGCGGAACCAAACTGGCCGTTGACGGAGAAGCAGTTTACCTGGTAGGCGTGGATAGAGACGTCAAGGACCCCAGCATAGGCGAAGATGTTAAGCAGAGAACTCTGCAGGCTTTAAGCTGGATGCCCAGGACTTATCGGGAGAGGACAAGGTCAGGCGGCAACCACTTAATATATTATTCAAGAACGCCGGCGAAGGGCGCCAAGCCATGCAGAACAGGCATGGAGCTGCTAAGCCACGGGCAGCTAATGGTAGTAGCGCCAAGCGAAGGTTACGCCAAAGAAAACGACTATGAAATAGCGACTGTCGACAACGCAGAAGATCTGTTCTTTGAAGCATTAGAAAAAGTTGGCTTACACAAAGGGCAACAAGCAAAAAGCACAGTTTCTCGCAGTCACCTAAGACACCAAAAGGAGCCCAGACCATGCATCCTTGAAGCAACAAGGCAGCAACTCGCAAGCGGCAACGGTCACCTAATGAGACTCGCCATAGCAGCAGAATACAAAAAACTCGGCTACACAGACACAGAAATCGTCGACTTATTCCGAACACAAAATGACTTCGACTACGACGTCTGCTTAGCCCAGGTTGAGAGCGCAGACTCAGGAAAGGCAGCTAACTGCCGATCCGTCAAAGAGTACGGCTTCTGCCTGCCAAATTGCCAGATAGACCAACCAGTCATCTTGAGCCACATCAACGAGATTGAAAACCCCGAGCTCTCCGGCAGCCCAGTCTCAGTTGAGGCTGTAATAAGCAGCACAAGCACCAGCTACATGATACCCTCTGAAATTTCAGCCGTAACCAAACAGGAAAACCAAGAGATAGAAACAGACTACAAAACACTCGACATCGACAACCCAGTGAACCTATCGCTTGTAGCAATCCAAGACGAAACCAAACAAAACCGCCTCAAAAGAATGTTCCAAGGAAAAGTACTATCAATCGAAATAAAAAAACACCGCACAGTCTACCTGGTCCGTGTTAGACCACCAGTATCAACACTAATCAATCAAGGAACAAAACTCATAGACGAGAAAGGCCACGAATACAAGTACCTGGACCTCTACATAGCAACCGACAAACCCTTAACATTCCAACCAAGCGAACACATCCACGTCACAGGCCTACCACTGCCGCACCCCCGCACACAAAAGACAACCCTGTTAGCTTACGAAGTCGCTTTCCCCGAAAAAATAGAGCAATTCGACTCCAGCAAGCTCAATCAGCTAAAGACAAAGTTTGAAGGCAAAACACCCAAAGAACGCTTATCGTGGATACTTGACAACTGTGAGCTGTACACACATATTGTAGGCAGGCGAAACATAGCTAAAGCAGTTCTCATGTGCGCTTTCACCCCAACATACGTCAGCCTCTTTGGCGAAGTGCAGCATGGCTGGGGCTTAATAGACGTGATTGGAGACTCAACTGTAGGCAAAAGCGAAACCGTCAAAAAAGTAATCCTTGGCTTGCTCAAAGCTGGAATGTACATAAGCGCAGAAACAGCAAGCATCGTCGGCTTAGTCGGCGCTGCGGTGCAAGGAGAAAACGGAGGCTGGTTTATCGAATGGGGCTTTTTACCGCTGATGGACCGCAAAATCTTAGCGATGGATGGCTGCCACAAACTCGCGGCATCTCAGTGGGCTGTCACCGCAGAGGCAGAACGCAGCGGCGAAGTCACCATAATAAAAGCAGGAAAAGGCAACGCATACGCACGAACACGCCAAATCAAAATATTCAACGCCGTCGATCGAGAAACCGACAGATACACCACAAAACCATTAGCAGAATTCCTCTACCCAGTGCAGGCATTAGCAACGGTCGAAGACAAAACATCAATAGCAAGACGCGACCTAGCGGTTTTCGCAGACCAACGCGATGTAACTGCAGAGCAAATCAACAGAGCCGCAGAAACAACGTATGAACCGGAATTAGAGCTGCTTGCAGAGGCTCTCAAATGGGCATGGCTCGATAAAGCACAAATCAACTGGACACCTGACGCTCAGAAGTACTTGCTGGAAAAAGCCACCTGGTTAATGAACA
>JAEAME010000479.1_pt1 | contig 40817 bp, 36 predicted proteins | sample 8958731 | NCBI WGS metagenome assembly JAEAME01 (sample SAMN16933194, study PRJNA681113) | bioreactor sludge metagenome | isolation source: anerobic bioreactor sludge (Control) | place: India:Bengaluru | collected 2018-10-24
GGCTCAGCTCTGTCACTGTTCGTATTTATGACATTACAAGGGGGAAATGATATAATAGGTTATACTTGAGACTTGAGTAAAGCCATCTTCTCACACAGCACTCCATGGCGAACCCCATTCGCATCAATCAAGAGTTCCGCTGCACCGAAATACGTCATAATCTCCTGGAGGAGAATCATGCCCTGGGCAATAATGTCCTCACGCCCCCTTTCCATACCAGGTAACTTTCTGCGTTCTAATATTGTTTTCGTTAACAAATGATGCACAATTTCATCAATACGCTTATAGGTTAGCCTCAATCCGTGAATCCTTCTCTTGTCCCATTCGCAAAGGCCTATGCTGATAGCACCAAGGGTTGTTATTGTACCTGCCGTTCCTACGAGAGACTGAACACTTTCTTTAAAAGGAAGCCTTAGAATAGATTTAATAAATTTTCTCAAGAGCCCTATTTCATCATCTGCAGGCGGGTCATTTTTTATGAACATCTCGGTAAGTTTGACGCTTCCTACAGGGAGGGAGATGTAGTCAATAAAATTCTCTCGATCTGCATAAATAATTTCCGTACTTCCGCCACCGATATCAATAATAATTACATTTTCTTTTTTGTCTGAAAGATGTTGGCGCACCGATAGATAAGTATAAAAAGCCTCTTCACGTTCACTAATGACTCTAATCTCTAACAAATGTTTTTCTTTGGCGATTTTTAGAAAAGCATCTCTGTTCAGCGCTTCCCTCAGGGCAGCCGTTCCCACACAAAAAATATCCTTAACCTGATTTCTCTCAGCAATAGCTCTGTAATTTCCCAAAACGTCCAGTGTTCTCTCCATTGCTTCTGGTGAAAGAGCACCTGTTTTCTTTGATCCCTCTCCTAGACGTGTAATGGCTGCAATATCACAGATTTCTTTCATCCCGTTTGTTAATTCAACAATCATGAGAAGAACCGTATTGGTTCCTATATCTATAGAAGCATAATTCATTTGACAACCTCAGGAAAATAACACTAAGATAGCACCCATGGTCTCAACTGGTTTACTTTCTTCAACCGATTTTACGGGGATCGTTGCCTTTATTTCAGGGCTTCTCTCCTTTTTTAGTCCTTGTATTCTACCACTCGTTCCCTCTTATTTGATTTTTATAAGCGGGATCACGTTTGATGATTATAAAAAACTCCAATCCACGAAGTACAGGAAAATTGTCCTTATCCACTCCCTGGCATTCATTGCAGGTTTCTCCTTTGTCTTCGTGACTCTCGGTATTTCATCATCAGCGCTGGGCAAGCTCCTGTCGAACTATCAAATCTACATCATGAGGTTTGGGGGTTTTGTCCTCATTATACTCGGTCTGTATTACCTCAATGTGGTTCGAATACCATTTCTAAACAGGGAAAAGGTATTTCATCTTCAGGAAAAACCTGTTGGTCTTTTCGGCTCTTTTATTATCGGGGTCACTTTTTCTCTTGGCTGGACACCATGCGTAGGCCCTGCCCTCTCATCAATCCTCATTATAGCATCTACAACTGAAAGTGTATGGGAAGGGATTTACCTGTTAGGCCTCTATTCTCTTGGACTTGCAATTCCTTTCATGATTTCTGCGCTTCTCTTTGATCAGCTTTTCGGTCTCCTGAAGAAATACAGCTCTGTCGTGAGATATTCGATGAAGATTCTCGGCGTTCTTTTTGTAATTATTGGAATACTTTTTTTTAGTTCGAACTGGAACCTAGTAATAGGAAAAATTGGTCAGATATTTACATTTTAAAGATCTAAATCTTCTATCTCGCCCTTGAAGCGCTCTTTGAATTTTTTTATGACACGGTTTTCAATTTGGCGAACCCTTTCACGGGAAATGCTGAAACGAGCTCCAATTTCCTGAAGGGTGAAAGGTTCTTCAGCCATGATGCGCTGCTCAAATATAAAAAGTTCTTTGTCATTTAATGTCTTTTTGAACTCCGCCACCTTCTTAGCAAGAATCTCGCTCTTTTCTTGTTCGGCAACCACCTCTTCAACGTTCTCACCGGACTTCATCATATCCATAATGGTATCATCGCTCTCGTCATGGACAGGAGCTTCAAGAGAGATATCGGTATAGGCAAGCCTCTTTTCCATATCCTCAACTTCCTCTTCTTTTACGTCGAGAGTCCTTGCGAGCAGCTTGGGGGCCGGATAAACACCAAGTGCTTCGAGTTTTTGCTTCTCCTTATTCAGTCGATAAAACAGTTTTCTCTGTCCCTGGGTAGTACCGACCTTTACAAGACTCCATGAATCCATGATGTACTTTAGAATGTAAGCTCGTATCCAAAAAGATGCATAAGTTGAAAACTTTGTGCCTTTGTATGGATTGTATTTTTTTACAGCGTGGAGAAGCCCTACATTACCTTCCTGTATTAGATCCAGGATGTTAAGATACGTGTTGTAGTATTCAAGGGCAATCTTCACTACGAGTTTAAGGTTGGAGATTGCAAGCTTCTGCGCGGCAGCTCGATCCTTTTCTTTAAATACCTTTGTAGAGATCTCAAGTTCTTCTTCCCTTGTAAGGACAGGATATCTTGACACCTCTGAAAGATACTTTTTCAGCGGGTCATAGGGTATTAGAAGACCTTTATCTTCTAAAGGCTTTACAAGCTCACTATCGTTTTCGGGAAATATGTCTTCTGTCAATGCTTGGATCCTCTTATTTTTATAAGCTCCGCAACAATGCTAATGGCGATTTCCTGTGGTGTTTCAGAATTGATGTCAATACCAATAGGTGCATGAACCGATTCTAAGATCTCTTTTCGCACCCCTTTTTCCTTTAAGTGCTCCAGCACCATCCGAACCTTTCTTTGACTGCCAATCATACCAACATAACGAGTAGGTTTTGCAACGCTTTTTTCCAGAACAAGGGCATCATGACTGTGACCGCGTGTCACAATTACTATGTAAGAATTCGTGGGCAAATCAAGGGCATCAAAAACTTTGTTGAAGTCCTCTACGATAATAGTATCAGCCTCGGGAAATCTTTCCCTATTCGCAAATTCTTCCCTGTCATCTATAACTGTCACATTGAAATCAACCAACTTAGCCGCTTTCGATAGAAACTGCGAAACGTGACCTGCTCCAAAAATGTAAAGATAAGAGAAAACCGATAATGGTTCAACTACTGTTTCGTCGTTTACAAAACGGACCTGGTGCTCATTCCAGAAATCTCTGAGTTTGGCTACCTCTTCCTGCCCCAAATGGTCACCCCATATTTCACCATCTCTGTCGATTAGGCTCTTCCGAAGTATCGTTTCATTAAATTTTGTTACAATAACCGCTCGTGTTCCTTTTCTCTCACATTCCTGAATACCCTCGTAAACACCCCTATATTTATCAAGTATTGGTTCCAGGAGGACATCGACGTTTCCTCCGCAAAGCATACCGTCATCTTCAACTGCCTTTGCATCCATCCTGATGTGATACAATCTGGCATTATAACTCAAGACTGACTTCAGGGCTTCATTAATGACCTCAGCTTCAAGTTTACCTCCACCGATAGTACCATAAGCCACTTTGTCTTCACCGATAAACATCTTGGCACCTTCCTCTCTCGGAGCAGCCCCTGCCTTTTTTACCACCGTGGCAATGATGCCTTTTTTTCCTTCACTCAGATACCGAACCACGTAATCATATACGCTCATCATAAATCCCTTGCTTATACATAGTTGTTAAATCGGTGCATTATGGCTTCCAGAACACCGCCGCCTATTGCCCTTGCTTTTTCAGTGATCGTAAAGCAGTATTCTTTAATACCTCTTGGGTCGATATCACCTACCTTTTCATTGTTCTCGACCCTTATTTCGCGGATAAGCCCCCTAAGCAATCCATCAATAGTTGCCTTAACTGGCGTTTCATTAACGTAGAGGATAACCTCATTTTTTTTGACACTATCTCCAATGGTTTTCACATGCTTTACCAGGCCTGCATGGGGCGACCTCAACACCCTTTCCGATGTATAGCCCATGGTTGGCCCTGGTATGCCAGTGTGAGGTTCTGCAGCACCATCGTAGAAAACTCTGCCAAGGTTGTGACCTCTATTGCTTTCTATTATAGCACTGACATCAGTGGGGGCCACAAACCCTGGACCAATCCCTATAACAAAAGAAGCTTCTGTTTTCTTTGTTCCCAGATTCTTTTTTGCCATGATTGCGTCAATAACAATATCCGGTTGAAGAGCACTGACAATCGTCCATTTTGGGTCAACAATAATAGCGATCTTCTTTTTTTGCCAAAGACCATGTACGTCATCAAGAGACTGAATAAGTTCAGCCTCAACGCCTTCAACTGTCATCTTTCCCTCAAAGACCACCTCAGAGAATGCTACTGTCCTCCTGACGCTGATCGGTTCAGGTATCTCAGTCATAACAATATTCGTGATATTTGATTCATAAAGCCTATGGGCAATTCCGGTTGCCATCTCGCCCGCCCCTTTAATAACTGCTACGAGGCCTGATAAGCTTTTGCCCTTCTCCGACGATACTTTTCTTTTACCTTTTGTTTTCTTTGTCTCAGAACTCATAACTCATAGCTCCCAACTGTCTTTCATTATAGCCCTTTCCCAAAAAAACATGTCGGGTAGTGGCATTCTTTACATTGCATACACAAACCGCCATATGAGAGTTTTACCATATCGCTCTTATGCATTCTTTCTCCGGCTAAAATTCTCGTGAGAACAATGTCAAGAACGGTATTCCTGTTATAATATACACAAGCCGGTGCTCCAAGGATATACTTCCCTCGCAGCCTTGCCACGAGAAACATTGCGCCGGGAAAGACAGGGGTTCCATAAAAAAGAGTTTCTGCCCCTGTTGCTTCGATGCCTTCTTTGGTTACATCGTCCGGGTCCACAGATAATCCTGCCGTAGTCAGGATAAGATCCGCTCCGGAGTCAAAAAGGTTGAGTATGGCATCCTTTATCATCGAAATCTCATCAGGAACAATCACCTTATCAATAACCGTCAAGCCATAATTTCGCAGCTTCTTTTCAACAACTGAGGACCCATCCTTAACCCTGCCGGTATATACTTCGCTTCCTGTAATAACAAGCCCTATGCTTAAGGACTTGAATGGGCTTATTCTGATAACACGTTTCTCCCCTATCCTTTCCACCTGTTTTAATGACTTTTCATCAATATAGAGTGGTATTATCCGTGTTGCTGCAACAATGTCACCTTCTTTAACAATATGCCTGCTTGGAAGAGTGCTCAGCAATATATCCTTAATCCTGTTGATTGCAAAAAGATGTTGAGTATTGACATAAAAAAGACCATTTACTGTAGACTTTATTGATACTTTTCCTTCTTTAGGAAGCGTATACTCCATATGTTCACCAAGGATAGACTGTGCAATCCTGGTGCTTGCATCATCCTCGTGAAACCCCTTTGTTTGGCCTTCAAAAACATAGAGATATCGTTTGCCAAGATCGAGAAGCTTCTCAATATCTCCTTCTTCAATGATCTTGCCGCGGCTGAAAGCCACATCCTTTTTCTTGCCAGGGATTATTTCCGTTATGTCATGGCCAAGCGTCATCCCCAGTGCTTTTTCAACGCTTATTTTCTTCAATCCTGTAACCCCTTTCACGCAGTCTGTCTAATGTCTGGATAGTGTCAATATCACATAAATTTCCAGTATCGCCCTCTATAGATACCACATCTTGTCTGTATTTTTCTATAACTTCCCTGAGACCTCTATCTCCGTGGAGCATTCCGATCTCATGTCGGAGAAGCCTCGCATTAATCATAACCGGATGCCCTATTTTTCCTTCAAAGAGCGGTATCACAACCTTTGCCTTCCCCTCCCTGTATTTGTTAAGGATTGAATCTACACTTCGAGATGTAACAAAGGGTTTATCTCCCAGATGAAAAAGAATTGCATCTGAATTTTCAAGTAATGGCATTGCCGCTCTTATAGAGGTGGACATGCCCTTTCCATAGTCAGGGTTGTGAATGAGATGTACATCCAATCCTTCAAGCTCTTTTTCAACACTTTCTCTATCATTTCCAGTCACAACAAATACCTTGTGAAGTTCAGGCGAGAGAAACGGCTTTACACTTCTCCTAATTACTGATTCTCCATCAATAGATACAGTTAATTTGTTAAAACCCAGCCTGCTTGAAGTACCTGCAGCCAAAATTATGGCAAAAAATATTTTCATATTAGAATACGTTCAGGAAGCAATATTCAGAAGTTAGGCGCGTTTCAACGTTTTGTGATGACGTTATTAAGGCTTGCAATAAAAGCCTCCGCGTCTATACCATGGACTTTCGCTCCCTGCTCTATGTTCTCAAAGAGAGCAGCCCTACAACCTAAACAACCAAATCCATACTGTTCAAAAACAGGTATAGTCTCCGGATAGTTACGAACTATTTCTTCGATCAACATATTCCTGCTGATCATCTCGTTTTCCTTTTATTTAATCTCTGTGGCAAACCGAGAGGCCAAATTAAAATACGTCAGCAGAGAAAATATAGATTTTTGTATCCTTAGATTTCCAGGCATCTTTCGTAAGTCCTGCCTTATGACAGGTATACTCTAAAAATGTTTCTCTGTCCCAGCGATATTCTGTTGCAACCTGAGGGAGCAAAAGTCCTGAATATGCTCCTTTCGTAATATAAAGGCCGTGAATCCCCACTTGGATTTCATTAATATTTTTAATCAATCGCATAGGTGAGATAACAGATATTTCAATGTCTATGTCCTTCCATTCATCTTTTTGCAGAGCACAGAATCTCGGATCGTGAAAAGCTGATTCTATGGCCATCTTCTCGACAACTTCAGAAAGAGGCATCACAGCGCTAATATGGCCAATACATCCCCTTAACTCTCCTTTGCTTTTGAGTGTTACAAAGGCACCTGCTTTTTCTTTCAATTTTTCAGAGAGTTCTATCTTGCATTGCTCTTTACCAAACAACGCGCATTCTATGGCATCCCGTGCAAGGTCTTTCAATTGTTTTTTTTCTTCACCTGAGAGATTCAAGACTATTTCCCCGTTTTTTTCTGATTATTGACCATGAAAACGCAGGAGATGTATCCAACAACGCCACTTCTGTCGCCTGAAACATCCCCAGAGTTTGTGTATTTAAGAACTTTACTTTGTGAGGCTCCAAGTTTTCGCGAAAGCATCATGGTTGTTAGAATAGGGCCAACTCCACATGCCTCGCAGGTGCCTTTGCGGAAATCACTCTGGAGCCCTTTTATATCATAGCTTTCAAGACGTTGCTTAATAACGGCATCCAGCTCTACAGCCTCATTATACGGATAGTAATGTGACAAATCAGTGCTACCCACCACAAGAACCTTCTTATTTGTTTTCCTTATTGATTCATAGAGGGACCCAACAAGAAGTTCGCAAAGTGCCGGGTCTTGTGACCCCATGATAAGAGGAACCAAACTAAAATCCTTCAGCACCACCTGTAAAAAGGGAATCTGAACCTCAAGCGAATGCTCTCCCCTGTGGGCTTCCAAATTTGGCAAAACAACCGTTTTGCTATTAATGATTTCGCGAACGAGTTCTTCATCAATTTCTACTACGCCAAGTGGAGTACGGTATCCCCCTTTTTCAAATACTGCAACACCTTCAAAGCGGCTCCTGTGGCTGGGCGCTATGACGATGGCTGCGTCATAATGAGAGCCCATAATGGCCTTGTAGCCGTAAGCTGCAACCTGACCGGAATACATATATCCCGCATGGGGGGATATAAGACCTACAATTTCTTTATCCAGAGAATCAAAACTCGCATTATTAAAATACTCTTCTATGTTTTTTCTCAGAGTTTTTGGATTATCAGGATAAAATGTACCACTCACCGATGGTTCTCTTATATAAGCCATTATATTACTTCCTCTCCATGGCAATATTATTAAAAATTATACCACAACTTTTCTCCACACAACAGCAAGAATGAACAGATCACGATGAACTACCCGTAATTTGGAGAAGTTGACTTTTTCTGTCTTTTTGTGATAAAATTCACATCTTAAAGGATAATGAACAGTGTCATCTTCGAGCATACTGATAAGGCCTATGGGACTCAAATGGGCCGGGCTCGGATTTATCAAAATATCCCAATCGTACCAGAATCAATACTTATCCAAATCCACTACAACTCTCCCGTCTACGGAGACAAGGAGGTAAAACATTATGGCAAGGGCTAAAGTTTTTGAAAATCGACCACCAACACTTGGAATCAACAGTCTCGGAAGAATTGGAAAACTCACACTATGGCATCACGTCGGGCGAAAATATTTTAAAGAAATTGTTATTAATATCGGCAGGGAATCTGGCACAGGTCTGCAATCGATCGCACAGATGATAGAAAAGGATGCAACCTATGGTCTTCTCCATCGATTTCTTTATGGAATAAAATCAGAACGCCTTATTGAAATTAAGGATGAAAAGAAGGGTAAATTGATTATTGATGGTATTCCCGTAACAATCCTTCGTGAAGCAAGAAATCCGGTTGATATCCCATGGCGCGATTATAATGTTGACCTCGTTGTCGATTGTACTGGAAAATTTAAGGACCCTACGGTTCAAGCGGATGATTCCAAGGGCTCTATCAGGGGACACCTTGTAAAAGGAGTAAAAGCAGTAATAAATTCTTCTGCTTTTAAAATAAAGAATAAAGCTTTGTCAACCCCAAGCGATTGCGTTACTCTTATTTACGGAATCAACCATTCAGCTTTCGATCAGAAGAAACATCAAATTATCTCAGCAGCTTCATGTACCACAACCGGTCTTGCACATATGGTCAAACCCCTTCTCGAAGATGAGAAAACGAATACTATCCTTACCGCCTCAATGTCGACTGTTCATGCTGTTACAAACACTCAGAGCGTGCTTGACAGTGTTCCGAAAGCAGGCGAAAAGGATCTTAGAAAAAATAGAAGTATTCTGAACAATATTATTCTTACCTCAACAAATGCTGCGGAGGCTTTGGGACAGGTTATTCCAGAAGTTAAGAATATCGGCTTCATGGCAGACTCTATCAGGATACCAACCAATACGCTTTCTCTCATTATCCTTAATGCCACATTCCAGACAAAGATGAACGCAGACGGTACTTCTGCCTCCATTAACACCAAGGCAATCAATGATATATACAAAAAAGCATACGAGAGTAATCCGGAGCACCTTCTCATCTATACAACTGAGCAAAACGTTTCGACAGACCTCATAGGTACAAATGCCGCAGTAATCATTGAGGGCCAGTTTAATCACTCACGCACCGCATTCATCAACGTTGACCTCACCCAGATACCTAATTTTTCTACAAAGGCTCTTCAGGCAATGCAGTCAAAAACAATGCGAGTGCCTGTTGTTCATGCAAAAATATTTGGCTGGTATGACAATGAATACGGAAGCTACACAAACAGGATGGGCGATCTCACGGTCCACGTGCATAAGAACTTACTTTAGAAAATGTTTCGGGTTGCGGGCTTAGGGCACGTCAATAACTCCGAAACCGCAACCCGAAAAATAACCGATTCGTCGCAAAAACGATTCAAAAATACGTTTCTTCCTTCAATCTCCAAAGAGATATAGTGTTTGTGACCAGGTGACCTTAGCAAGAAGTTCTGAACTATGTTTAGAGCGTTATATTGTAATATTCTTCTGACTCGGTCTCGTTTTTCCCTAAATAAACAGCCCCGCTCCAGCCATCGATGCAAATAAAGTCACCGCTCTTTATCTTTAGTCCGTCCACGAGACTCCACCCATCTGCTTCGTACACCTGTAACTTGTTAAATCCTACTACTCCGACCTTGTTGAGTTGAGGAATTGTCACGGCAGCATGTGAAGTGCCTCCTCCTCTTGCAGTTAAAAGACCTTCAACCTGAAGAAGTACGCCGACATCATCTGGCACTGTATCCGGCCGGATGAGGATAAGTGGTGTTTGCGGCTCGCTCTTACGAAATCGTTTTATATCGTTTTCTGAATAGACAGCTTTGCCAGTTAAGGCACCCCCGCTCACACCAATTCCAGTTCCAAGAAAAGAGTTATGGAGAGCCTCCGTATCCTTAAAACGCTTTAACTTATTTGTTTGTCTCTGTACCATATCTCGCGTCTGCAAAATATAAAGCTTATCCGGTGTTGAGTTCTCGAAAGTAAACTCTATCTCCTGATGATTAAATCCTTTTTCATATATTAAGATCTCTGACAGCCTGACAAGCTCGTTGTAAATTTCAGGAAATTTGCTCTCCAGAGAGATTTCGGAATCCCTTTTTTCCGCCAATCGTTGTTTTTCTGAGATCGGGTATGTGATGACTAGACCCGACACAATATCATCCCCTTGAACTCCAAAAATAAAATCACCCGACAGGGTTACGTTCGATGATGTACCTTTGGGGTTCCTGGTAAAGATGACTCCTGAGCCCGAATTCTCGTTGAGATTGCCAAAAACCATGGCCTGAACAATGACGGCCGTTCCCCATTCATCGGACAGGCGCATCTGATGACGGTATATCTTTGCCTGCTCCGAATACCACGACGCAAAAACTTGTAAAATGGCCTCCCGAAGCTGAACAAAGGGATTGTCCGCTACAATAATTCCTTTTTCTCCCATTCTCTTCTTGTATGAAAGGGCAACTCGCTTCATCTGATCTGCCTTGAACTGGATTTTCTTTTTCACATTGTATCTATTCTTAAAACTGTTCATGATATCGTCAAAAAAATCCCTTTTCAATCCCTGGTACATTCCCCAGGTTTGTAAGAATCGGCGGTAAGAGTCCCACGCAGCCCACTGGTGCCCTCTTCTTTTCCCAAGCCCCTCGGCAATATCCTCATTAATCCCCACATTCAAAAAAGAGTTCATCATTCCAGGAAGAGAGATGGTTGCTCCACTCCTCACAGAAAGAAGCAGTGGGTTTCGGGGATCACCGAATTTACAGCCCGTTATCCTTTCAAGCTCGGCAATTTCACGGTTAATCCTGATTGTCAGGTCTTTGAAGATATATTTATAGCCGACAACAGCATCATACCCTCTAAAGATTTCTGTCGTAAGTATAAAGCCCGGTGGAACACGAAATCCGAAAGAGGCAAGCTCTTTAAGAAAATAGCCTTTATTACCAAGCAGTATCTGATTATCGAGTCGCTTGTTTCTCTGATAAATTGACGATATAGCAAGATCAGGGCTATACGCCATAACAAGGTTAAGAATCTGTTTGTTATCTTTAAAACGTTCAAGCTCTGCATTTAAAGTTTCAATGACGCCGTTCACCAGGTTGTCCAATACCTGGAGGCCAAATGCAGTTGAAATAATTCCACGAATAAAATTTTCAGAATATTGGTAAATAATCTCTTCTTCTCTTTGTTCTCGTTTTTTGGATTTGCTGACATTTTCTGCTTCTATAAGCTGCTTTATGATTATTGGGAGATTAAGACGATGGGCATCCACATAATAGTCTCGAATAATGTCCTGAATGCCTTTTGAAATAAAACGGAATATATCAATGTATTGGTCTACAGAAAATTGTTTTACCTGTAAAGCGCTTGTTACGTATTTAATTTTAGCCACGAGACCTTCTGTTGCTATACCTTCTAATTCGAGAGCCCTTATGTAGAGTCCCAGGCAATCATGGATCATTATCAATGTGCTCTTGGTAATGAACTTGAGATTCATGGACCTAATCAATTCTTCAAAGAGGAAAGTGGCAAGACTCTCTAAACGAAGAGACAAACCAACAGATTCGAATTTTTCTTCATGATAGGTACCGTACATTGAAGGGATACCCGCGGCAATGTGTCTTTTATGATAGATGTTCTCAAAATATTCAGTCTTTTCCGGCGAGAGAATCTTTTCTTTCAGCAGCTCAAGAAAATCGAGCACAATCGAAAGGCTTCTCGAATAGTTCTTTTTCTTCAGTGAACGCTGCAATGCCTTAACCTGTGAAGGATCGAAAATGTAATTCGCTTCAAGGTCCTTCAAGAGTTCAATGTGCTGCGGATTATATTTCTTGTGCAGTAGCTGGTAGAAACGGATCATTAACAGGGCCCGTTCTTTATCCTTGGCGCTAACTCCTCGGATCCCGTAAATTTCCTTATGTGCGCTCGCCTTATCCCAGCCAAGCAGGATTGTTGGATCGTTGTTAACCTTTACCATGAGGTATTTAAAAATTGCATGAAGGCCATCAAAATGTTCACCAGAATTGGAGATCTGGTCGTATACTTCATTCGGCAGATCTCTTTTCAGAACTTCCTTGTTGCCAGAATACCAGTAGAGAAAAGCATTCTCCACAAAACCGACAAGGAGACTGTTGCTTTCTACGTGGGACTGTTTTCTCAAAAAGTTTACAAGCTTGTCGTTTCTGAATGAAAGCTCGTCGACCTTTGTCGAAATGTCTCTCAACTCACCTTCTGCCCCTATTTCACTAAAATAAACTGGGAAAATTCTTAAGAGCTGTTTTGTCAGATTATATGCAGGACCTATATCAGAGTTAAGCAATGCCGAAATATCCTTCTGGATAAGATCGGTGTCACGAACAAAGATTCCTCCCAGCCTAAGATTAATAATCAAGGCAGAAAGGAGCCGCTTTGTCCACCGTGGTTTCATAGCAATGATCTCAAGCCAGGATCGTATGTTCTGAATATGCGTTGGATTTACCTGAACTTGCCACTCCGCTGTTGAACCCTTAATCTCGGGATACTGGAATCCAAATGCAATGACTTCTTCGACAAAGATATCGACAAGGGGATGCTTATTTTGAGCAAAGACCTCCTTGGCAATGGTGGTGATACAATCAATAATAGCGCTTCGAAACTCATGTCTGTCAACGTTTCTCTTCAATAGGGCAAAAACCTTTTTTACAAAGTCTTCGAGGCTCTCCTTCTTATCCTCTCTAAAAACCATTCTGAGAGAAAGGTTGATCTCTCTGAGCGTACTCCCGTGAATATCCGACAGGCCTGGCATCCCCATAATGTTGAAAAGAAAGTCCAGTTTTACAAAATTTTGTCGTCCCGCAAATATGCTCGATTTTTCAATCTCATCTGCAATCATGAGATATCCGTTGACAATTTGCCAGTAATCCGGCATATCAGCATAGGCAGCGCAGGCCTTCTCTGGTTGAGATGAAAGAGATGTATTGATAGCTTCAACTTTATCCATTAGGGAATTTATGTGTACGTGGCTCAATGGAAAGATAAATTCACTGAATGCTTTCGTTACGCTCTCTGGCTCGTTTTCCTTATGAAACCACCCGGAAGGGTCTGGTTGCATGAGCCAGAACCGATAAGTATCTTTAAAGACCTTGTATAAAAGTATCGCAAGAGAACTCATGGGTATTTGAATGTCATGCTCAAAAAGCAGCTTCAGCATTCTCTTAAAATAACCGGAACTTTTTTTCAGGATGAAACCTTCCTGATTAGCGATATTCTGAAGTGATTCAACCACCGAAGGCAGTAGCGTTATATTTCTAGAAAGATTCTCATTGCTATTCGATATGATCGTATCAAGGTAATCGAAAAGGTATCGTACAGCATTTTCTCTTATCTCCTCGTTAGAAGCACCTTGTATGACACTCAGGTAAATCTGAAGGATAATCCTTACTGCCTCCAAGCCATTTTCGTGCCTGTTATATTCGTAAAAATCACCAATTGAAATGGTCCTCAGCTGCTGAAGGACGTAATCCCAGTTGACAAAAGGATGATTCAGCTCTATCAAGAGCTCATTAGTTTTTTTCAGCAAACCGTAATGGTCTTGTACGACTTCTAGTAACGGAAGATACTCCTCCGGGATTTCAACCTTGGCAGCGGTTCGCTCAAGGTTTACCTGCAGCGCTGATGATTGCAAACCAACTTTATTCGGTTCCATATGTCACCTGCTTATAGTCCTTTATAATAAGTTAATCGTATTTACAGGTATTTTGCAAGAAAGACCATGCGCTGGAGACTGTAACGACAAGCGGTTAGAAATCTGTTCAAGATAAATTGTGCACTGAAATTCACGCCAGCTAAGCTGATATATGATTGAATTTATTATTTTTTAGTACCCCATGGATGGCTTTCACTATTTCATCCACCATTTTTGCATTTGATTCTCTTGCTGTTTGAACATCGACGGCTGATGGATTGCCAAGATATCCGAGAGGGGTAACCTCTCTGGCCTTTACCCCGCCCTTTAACCACGCTTTAAGACCTTCAATAGTCGTTTGTGATGATGAAAGACTTTGAGCTTTGTCAATATCCACAAGATTCGGGAATTGGTCTACCATAAGACTCGTCTCATATGCCCCGGCATGGATATCAAGGTATTGAGAAGATGTATCAAATTCCATGTGATACGTGAGGATGTATGGTGCTCTCCCTTTCAGTTTTGCCCTGTGGGCAAATAATTCGGTAACAACAGAATAAGCCCCCAACCCGAATTCTTCGTTTGCCTTTTTTGCTGCTTCAGTCATTGCGAGGTTATGTTCATAATCGCCATGAATATTTAAAAGAAAAATGTTTTCAAAACCCCAGTTCTTTAAACACTCAATCAGTTCTAACAAAACAGAAGCCATTGTCTCTTGCTTTACCGAAAAAGATCCGGCGAATCCATTCATGGCGGCATTGATTCCCCAATAATATACAGGAGCAATAATGGATTCCACACGAGCGGCGAGTAAGCCTTTTTTAACATCTCTTGCCAGATTATACGCAAGATATGTATCAGTTCCCAAGCACATATGCGGCCCATGTTCCTCAATTACTGCAATTGGGAAAAGCACAGGAAGCTTCCTTCTTGCAGCATCTTCAACCTGTTGATAGGTCATATCAGCCATAGTCTCTGAAAATATAGAGTAACTCATATACCGTAACGCTCCTTGACTTTCGGTAAAGCTCGCTGCGAATTATTTGGTTTGTTATGTTCGCTGTCAATAATGAAACAGGAACAGCAGCCTATAAAATCTTTTGTTCTAAAATCTATATGTTGCTTTTCTCACCGCTAGAACCCGAGCTACGGTCTCACCGATTTCGGAAGGATTCCTGACTACCGTAATTCCTGCCTTTTCAAGGGCATCTATTTTCTCCCGTGCGCCCCCTGCACCGCCTGTTATAATAGCTCCGGCATGCCCCATCCTTCTTCCAGGTGGTGCTGTAATCCCGGCAATAAAAGCTACAACTGGCTTTGACATATTCTTTCTAAAAAAATCAGCAGCCTCTTCTTCGGCTCTACCCCCTATTTCTCCAATGATAATTACAATGTCAGTCGTCTTGTCTTTCTCAAAATGGCTAAGAACTTCAACAAAGGTCATACCAATGATCGGGTCCCCGCCAATCCCCACACAGCTTGATTGGCCGATTGAAAGCTTTGTAAGCTGGTCGACCACTTCATAGGTAAGGGTTCCACTTCGGGATATCACGCCTACTTGCCCGGGCGTATGGATATAACCGGCCATAACCCCAATCTTGCACTTTCCCGGTGATATAATACCCGGTGTGTTTGGCCCGATGAGCTTTGAGCTAGAGTCTTTCATAAACTGTTTAACCGCAATCATATCTAGAGTTGGAATTCCCTCTGTCAGACATACAACTATTTCCAAGCCTGCATCGACAGCCTCCATAATCGCATCTGCAGCAAATGACGGGGGCACAAAAATGGCGGATGCATTTGCACCGGTATTTTCAACTGCATCCCTGACGGTATTAAAAACAGGAACATCCTCAAACTTCTGACCACCCTTACCGGGAGTTACGCCGGCAACTATCTTTGTTCCATATTTTTTCATTTGCCTGGCGTGAAATGCACCTTCTCCACCAGTAATTCCCTGGATGACAACCTTCGTGTTTTGATCAACAAGTATGCTCATTGCAACCCCGCATGGGGCATAGGGCATGTGGCATTCAAAGTCCTCCACTTTTAGAAACATTTACTGCTTCGGCTACTTTTGTTGCTGCATCACTCAGGCCAGAGGCAACAGTAAATTGAAGGCCCGAATCTGCGAGTATTTTGCGTCCCTCAATAACATTTGTGCCTTCAAGACGAATCACAATAGGAAGGATAATGTGTAGTTCATTTGCAGCCTCAATCACTCCTTTTGCAAGGGTGTCACACCTCAATATCCCGCCGAATATGTTGATAAAGATAACTTTTACTTCTTCATCGGAAAGAAGCAGTTTAAATCCTTCCCTCACCATCTCTGTTGTTGCCCCTCCACCAACATCCAAAAAATTTGCCGGTTCAGCACCTGAAAGCTTAATAAGGTCCATGGTTGCCATGGCCAGGCCTGCGCCATTTACCATGCATCCAACGTTTCCCCTGAGCTTGATGTAATTCAGGTTGTATTTCGATGCTTCGATCTCGAGCGCATTTTCCTGGGAGATATCCCTTAGGGCAGCAATGTCGGGATGTCTGAAAAGGGCATTATCGTCGAAATTAAGTTTTGCATCAAGGGCAACTATCTCACCATCATTTTTCACGACAAGGGGATTTATTTCAGCCAGAGAACAGTCTTTATCAAGAAAAAGGCGATAGAGATTGAGAATAATGGCGTTCATTTTTTTTATTAGTTTTGTATTAAGATGAATCCCATAACAGATTCGGTTCAACTGAAAAGGTCGCAGACCTACTGCAGGGTGCACCATTTCAGTAATGACCATTTCAGGATGTTCTCTAATAACCTCTTCAATCTCCATTCCTCCCTGGGCGCTTGCCAGGATGACAGGACATCCTTTTGTTCTGTCTATTACAATGCCAATGTATATCTCCATTTTCGATAACAATGCTTCTTCGATAAGGAGGGTATGAACTGGCTTTCCTTCCTCACCACTTTGCTCTGTAGCCAACCTTGTTCCAAGAATCTCATTAGCAAATGCCTCTGCTTCAACGGGGCTTTCAACGATACTGATACCACCCGCCTTACCACGGCCACCCGTGTGGACTTGTGCCTTTACAACAAAGGGTCCCTTCTTGATTGCCTGTGCTTCCTTTAATGTGTCTTCAGGAGATTTCGCTATGTGACCGCGCGGTATAGGAATGCCATATGATTGAAACAAGGCCTTCGCCTGATATTCATGTATCTTCATTTTCCAGGAGGTTAAATGGCGTTGATAGTATCGTTTTTTCGATCTTCTTTGCTGCGATTATACCAGCCCGCAGGGCATCGCGATTCAATTTTTCGGTTCCTTTTGGTACTCTTGCCAGGACTGCCGTTTCAATCGCTTTTGCAGAGACAATGGAGGTCAGCTTCGAGATTGCACCCAAGGCAATAATATTTGCAACCATCTCCCTTTTAAACTTATCTCGTGCAATTCGTGTAAAGGGTATTTGATAGGCCCTGGGAATGGGAATCTGCTTTACAAAAGTTGAATCAACAATCAAAATGCCGTTTGGCTTAAGATCCATATAATAATCATCGCAAGATTTCTGGTTCATTGCGAGAAGAAGGTCAAGTTTCAACGCCTTCGGATAATCAATTTCCTGGTCACTTACCACGACCTCTGCCTTACTCGAACCGCCGCGAGCCTCAGGACCATAGCTCTGTGTCTGGGCAACAAACTTGTCGTCATAAATACCTATTGCCTCTGCCAGAATAATACCCATGAGAATCAGGCCCTGGCCGCCAGATCCGCTGAGGCGTATGTCATAACGATATCCCATTTACGGTGCCTTGATCCCTTTTGCCCGTGCTCTAACCTTGTCGTATTCGTCCTGAAAAACGGGTAACTCACGATCTGCAAGAATTCCTATCTTGAATTTGTCCACAAGGTTATCGTCGGACATGCCTTCTGCTTTCTCGACAGTGACTGCATGCTCCTTCTGCCATTGCATCATTTCCACTGCAGTTCCCATACGGTTTAAACGACCATATTGGGTATGACAGTGAGATATTACCTCGACAACTGAGAATCCGGTCTTCATAAATGCCTTTTCAAAAAGACCATCGAGCATCCTCGCGTGGTAGACAGTTCCCCGGGCAACAAACACAGCTCCAGCTGTAACTGCAAGTTCTGAAATCTTGAAAGCCTGCTCAACGTTGGAAAACATTGTGGTCGTAGTCCTCATACCATAAGGCGTTGTAGGAGAGAATTGTCCGCCTGTCATTCCATACACACTGTTGTTGAGGATGATAGCTGTGAGATCTATATTTCTCCTGGCTGCATGGATGAAGTGATTTCCACCGATAGCAACGGCATCACCGTCGCCCATGACTACGATTACCTTCAGTTTAGGATTTGCAAGCTTCACACCAGTTGCAAACGTTAACGCCCGCCCATGTGTTGTGTGGAGAGTATTGAAATCCACATAAACAGGAAGGCGTCCCGTACAGCCAATGCCTGCCACAAGCACTATTTCATCTTTTGTAAAACCACTTTGATCAATCGCACGAATCAGGGCGCCAAGCATGATACCTATTCCGCAACCAGGACACCATACATGTGGAAATTTCTTATCATGTCTCAAATATTTGTGAATCAGCTTGGTAACCTCTGCCATTAGCATACCTCCCTGATTCGATTAAATATTTCTGTTGGGGTAATAATCGTGCTATCCACTTTGTTGATAGTAAAAACTTTTGTGGCACCTTTATTTACCCTTTTGACTTCCCGGGAAATCTGACCCATATTCATCTCTGGGATGATAACACAGCTTGAAGTCTGTAATACCTTTTCAACATAAATCCTCATAAAAGGCCAAATCGTATTAAGTTTCAAGAGACCCGCCTTAATACCTCGCTCCCGGGCATCAATTACTGCTCTTTTCGCCGATCGTGCAACACAGCCATATGCGATCACGGAAACATCTGCATCGTCAGTCATGAAAAACTCACCAATCTGAAGATCGGCGAAATTCTGGCTGATTTTTCGAAAGAGTCTCCGGATAAATGGATCAATTTCATCGGGCCTCGATGTGGGAAAACCCCTGACATCGTGGGTCAGGCCGGTCACGTGGTACCGATAACCTTCGCCAAAGTTAGCCATTGGGGGAATACCTACCGGCGTATCTTCATAAGGTATGTACCATTCCGGCGGGACAGTGGGCTTAACCCTGTTGAAAATGTCTATCTCGTCATCATTCAGGGTTATCTTTTCTCTCATGTGGGCAACTACCTCATCGAGAAGAAGTATTACAGGGTTTCTATACTTTTCGGAAAAGTTGAACGCTTTTATCGTAAGCTCATAGCACTCTCTTATAGTAGAGGGACAAAGGACTATGATAGGGTGATCACCATGAGTACCCCACCTTGCCTGCATTACATCTGCCTGGGCAGGCGAAGTAGGAAGTCCGGTGCTTGGTCCACCCCGCATGACATTTACAACTACACAGGGGACCTCCGCTATGCATGCATATCCGATATTTTCCTGCATGAGAGAAAAACCAGGACCACTGGTAGCTGTCATTGATTTTACACCTGCCAGAGATGCACCAATCACGGCCCCCATACTGGCTATCTCATCCTCCATTTGGATGAATGTGCCATCCACTGCTGGAAGCTGTTGTGACATTACCTCTGAAATTTCAGTTGCAGGTGTAATAGGGTAACCTGCAAAGAACTTACACCCCGCACGAAGAGCCCCTTCTACGATAGCCTCGTTACCCTGAAGTAGCTTCTCGTTATTGTGTCGCTTCTTCACTATCTCCTCGCGCCTTTTTATCATCTTTTTTTTGCTTAACCGTAATGGCGAAATCAGGACACCGAATCTCGCACCATCCGCAGTTTATACATTTTTCCGGCTGTTTCACATAGGGATAACCCGCTTCATCACGTGCCAGAGCCCCCGTGGGACAAAAGGCTGCACAGATTCCACAACCTTTACACCAAGCCTTATAAATATCTATATTCGGAGTCTCTTTCTTCGACTTTGAATCAGACATTATTTTCTACCTTTCGTGTAAAGCTAAAATGATTCTAGGCTCTTGTCAAGCTTTTTGATTAATTTCTAAGTCATATCTTTCTATGGGATAATAAAAAGATCTATTTTATATTGCGTCCTCACTTTTTCGTTGAAAGAACTCTTATATTACGGGAAAATAAGGACAAAAATTGGGAGAACCTATTTTTTCTTATGACTATTGAACCAACACCCCTCATTGAATTTAGAAACATCAGTGTCATCAAAGGGAATTATCAAAAAATCATCGATTCAGTGTCTGTAAAGATTTACGAGGGAGAGAACGTCGCAATCCTTGGTCCGAACGGAGCCGGAAAATCATCATTTATTAAAACCATCACACGGGAGTATTATCCTTTGCCCGGGGGGAAACATTTTGTCTTTAAAATTTGGGGAAAAGAAAGCTGGGATGTCTTCAATTTGCGCAACCGATTAGGGGTAGTTAGCAATAGCTTGCAACATATTCATACCAGTGAGATTTCCGGAATGGAAATTGTATTATCTGGTTTTTTCAGTAGCATAGGAATGTGGCATCAAGCTGTAACGGTAACTATGAAGAAAAAAGCACTGGAGGTCCTCGATTTTCTGGAGATAGCCCATCTAAAAGACAGAAAGATGACCGACATGTCTTCAGGCGAAGCGAGACGTTTTCTCATTGCCCGGGCCCTTGTTCATAAACCGAAAGCGCTCATTCTGGATGAACCGACCAATAGCCTTGATCTTCATGCCCTTCATATATTCAGAAAAACACTGCGTAAAATAGCAAAATCTGGGACAAGCATTATTCTTGTCACGCAAAACCTCCAGGACATCATCCCTGAAATTGACCGCGTCATACTGATGAAAAGGGGCAAATTTATCTATGACAGTTTAAAAAAGAATGCATTAACAAGCAAAAACATCGGCAGACTTTTTAATGTACCTTTGGAGATCATTACTAAAGATGGCTATTATTATGTGTTTGGGTATTAGGCCAATGTAATATACCGGTCAGGTATTGAGCGCCCGGCCATATTCCTCCATTGTCCAGCATGAACGAAAGAAGGGGCAGTCCCTGCAACGATAAATCCTATTCAAATCCGTCAGGTATTTCTTTCCCGACAAGCCAGTGATATTATTTTTCATCATTTCGGCAATACATGGAGGTGTGCCAGACTTACAGCCGTGCTTGTTATCGCAATTTATGCAGAATCTTTTATCAGCCTCAACACATCCTTTTCCTGACATGAATTGATTCTAAGAACTTCACTTCCCTCTGTCAAGATTGATATTTTTTAACATACCCAACACACCAGGTTTCCATAAATTCAAAAAAACTCTAAAAACAGTTGTCCTGCCAGCAAGTTTTCTTACCTCATCTGCAACCACTGCAAACCCTCTCCCATGTTCACCGGCTCGGGCCACCTCTATTGCTGTATTGAGGGCCAAAAGGTTTGTTTGATCTACAATCTCATTGATCAAACCAATTACCTGATCGATTTGTTCAGAACGGCTACCGAGTTTCGTTATAATGCTTGCTGATTCCTTGACTCTTTCGTTGATACGGTTCATGACCGCAATCGCCTCCTGGACGATACCCGCTCCGCTCATTGCTGATGAGTTGGCATTTTCAGATCCTCTGGCGACCATAACACAATTTTGAACAATCTCTGATGAAGTTGTTGACATTTCTTCGCTTGCCGTAGACACAGAGTTCACCTGAAGCGATGCTTCTTCAATACTGGGTGCCATTTGTTCTGCAGCAGATTCCAGAAGATTCGCCTCTGATGAAACCTTGTTGCTACTTTCCGCAACCTTTCTTAAGGCACTGTGAAGCGTTTCAACAAACACATTGAAATGTTTTGCCATTTCACCAATTTCGTCATTTGAGGAGGCATCAATTCGCAGAGTCAGATCGCCTTTGGAAACTTCTTCCATAACCGCTACGGTTTTTTTAACTGGTGCAACAATAAAGAGGCTCATAGCAATTCCAACAACGATCATGCACCCACCGGTAAAGACAACGCATGCAAAAAGGGAGTATCGTACATTCTGTCCATAATCTTGTTCTCGTTGTGAAATATTTGGCCTTTCTTGAGAACCGTTTCAATTACCTGGGGATTGTCCATTTTTGTCCCTATTGCACGCTGCCCATCTTTAAGAATCGTCGTGGAAACTCGCATGTCGTTGTGGAATATTGTGCACTCAACGCCAAGCTCTTTCTTCATTTTATCCACAAAGGTCATGTCTGAAGATAGATTTGCACCAGCAATTATTGAACCTACTATTTCTCCGTCTATCTTGACGGGATACCCGCTGCTCAGAGAGAGCTTTACGACCGACCCTTCTTCAATGCCCGTTGTTGCTTCGCCGGCCAGTGCCTTCTTCACATTTATCTGATTCATCTCGCTATCGCCAGTCTTAGAGGTTCTTTATTTTTTTATTAAACTTTCGTTATTTCATCTTCTCCAAGCATTATGTTTCTTACATTCTTTCTTTTCTTCGGGATGCATTATATGATATTGTAATGCCAATATTTACCGAATGCTTACGCTCATATTTCTGATGCTCCATTAAACCACCGGGGAACCATAACGAAAAATGCGGATTGATATTAGTATAATAGTTCCTGTAAAAGATGAGGAAGAGAACATAAGCATTCTGGCAAACGAGATCAATGAAGCCATGAAAAATGTTAACTTATCATGGGAGTGCATTTGGATTGATGATGGCTCAACCGATACAACTGCAACAGAGCTAAAAAAACTCAACGAAAAGGACTTCCGTCACCGCTTTCTTCTCCTTGTTCGAAATTTTGGGCAATCCGCAGCCCTTTCGGTAGGATTTCAAGATGCCAGAGGGGATATTATCGCAACCCTTGATGGTGATGGGCAAAACGACCCTGCAGATATCCCACGGCTCATTGAAGTGTTACAGAAAACTGAAGTAGATATGGTCAATGGTATTCGTCATAAGAGACACGATTCTTTTATACGCAAAATATCATCAAAAATTGCCAACAACTTTCGGGACTGGGTGACCGGCGACAAAGTTACCGATGTCGGTTGTTCTGTAAGAGTTTTTAGATTTAAATGTGTGAAACGAATCCCTCTTTTCAGAGGAATGCACCGATTTTTTCCTACATTGGTCAGAATGCAAGGGTACACTCGCATCATCGAATCTCCAGTCAACCATCGTCCAAGAATGCGAGGAAAGACGAAATATGGTATCCAGAACCGCCTCTGGGTAGGTCTGGCAGATCTTGCTGCAGTAAAGTGGATGCAGAAAAGGTTGGTTTTTCCGGAAATTCAACCAACGGTAAGCGCCACTGATAGTAAGGAGGAGAAATGAATACGTTCTGGTTAGTCCTTGGTTTTGTTGCCCAGGGTCTTTTTTCAGCGCGATTTCTGGTACAGTGGATAGCCAGTGAACGGGCACGCAAAAGCGTTATGCCCGTTGTATTCTGGCATCTCAGTATTTCGGGATCAGTCCTCCTCCTCGCATATGCAATTTATCGCAAGGACCCTGTTTTCATCCTTGGCCAGTCGGCCGGACTAATTGTTTACTTCAGAAACATCTATCTTATATGGCGGGAAAAGAGACCAATCAGTGATTAATGGAACTCAAAACGCCACGCTGACCTTTTTCCTCGTTATTGTCCTTGCCGGCATTACTGCATTTTCTTTCCAGGGAAGCCGCGGGCTCTACGAGACCACAGAAGGTCGCTATGCGGAGGCAGCCAGAGAGATGGTGGAAACGGGGAAATACCTTGTTCCCACCCTGGATTATCAACCGCATTGGACAAAACCACCTCTTGCATATTGGGGAATTGCAGCAGGCATCATGCTTTTCGGACAAAATGAATGGGGCGTACGCTTCTCTAATTCTTTGTCTTTTTTTATCACAATCATTATTACAATGATTCTTGGTTCTCTTCTCTGGGAATATCGAGTTGGTCTGATTGCTGGTCTAATTTATCTTTCATCACCTTTTCCGGTTTTTGGAGCAAACGCTGTATCTACCGACACGCTTCTCACTCTGTGGGAGCTATTTGCAGTTCTCTGTTATTTCAAAGCATACCGATCAGAGGAATCGAAAAGAAAAACTGTTTGGATAACCTGCATGTGGTTTTTTTTTGGACTGGGTTTTTTGACGAAAGGGCCACCTTCATTACTCCCTCTGCTTCCTCTCATTATCTGGAATTACACAAGGAAAAGCAGGGTAGCCTTCTTTAGGGGTTTCGGGGTTCCACTGTTTCTCTTCACCGGTTTTTCCTGGTTTATACTCGTTAGCATGAAAAACCCACATTTGGTCACGTATTTTCTTAAAACAGAACTGGTGGACAGAGTCTCTTCGGCAGCAGTCCATAATCGAGAGTGGTATAGTCCATTCACCATTTATTTACCGGTTTTACTGGCAGGTCAAGGAGCCTGGCTCTATTTCGGACTACGGAGTTTTTGGAAATGTATACGATCAGGCCCAGGAAAAGTAATATCATATATCAAGAATAATGAAGAGATTCTTTTTATAGTCTTGTGGATCATCGTTCCTTTTCTTGTTTTTTCCATCTCTAAGAGCCGTTTAGAGCTTTATGTCCTACCTCTGTATGGCCCCATTGCCTTGCTGATAGCCAGATGGATTACCGCTTACGAAAACATTACATGGAAACGTCTGGTAATGGTTGGAGTTGTAAGCGCAATCATTCTCGTTGGCCTAAAATTCGGAATCGCTCATTTTCCAAATAGGAATAACATGCACCAGGTAAGCATCATGAGTCGCGAGCTTGTCAGTAGAAATACCGAACACTATGTCTTTGAGGAGGACAAACTTTTTGGAATGCAATTCTATCTCAACGGGACAATGCAACGGGTAACAATAACGGGTCAGGAACCATGGGCAGATACAAGCATCGACGATTTATTAAGTTCTCTCCGCAGTGAAAACTCAACAGCAGAATACCTTATACTCTCAAGCGTTAGAAAAGCACCGCTCATTGAACGTGCCCTCTCAGACTCGGATCTGGACGTTCAAAAAACAGCAAGTAAACACTGGGTCTGGTTCAGATTAACCCAAAAAGAACAATGACCGGATAAAATTGATTATCTCTTTGGCCGGCTACCTTCCCGTAAATTTCAACACATCAATATCAAGTGTATTTTGACATCACAATTTGCTTGCAACTATCTTGAAAGTACAGGACACTAATAGACAAAACAAATTCACGGCAAGATGATTCATTAAGGAGGAGTGTTATGATCGATCTGCTACGGTCGCGACGCAGTATAAGGAAATATGAAAAAAAGACCATTGACAAAGAGTCTCTTGGTGTACTTAAAGAAGCCTTGCTCCGCTGTCCATCGTCACGAGGTATCAACCCGTGGATGTTTGTATTTGTGGATGACACCAAGCTTCTGATCCAGCTGGCAAAGGTCAAAGAGCACGGATCATCTTTTCTCAAGGACGCAGCGCTTGGCATTGTAGTATGCGGAGACGAGACAGAATCTGACGTATGGGTGGAAGACTGTTCAATCGCCTCAATTGTAGTGCAACTGGCAGCTCAATCTTTAGGCCTTGGAAGTTGTTGGATCCAAATCAGAAACAGACTCCATTCCCGGGATACGACTGCTGAAGAATATGTACAAAAACTCCTTGATATCCCCGCACACTTCAAAGTAGAATCCATCATTAGCATAGGATACCCCGCTGAAACCAAGAAGCCGGTTCCTCAGGAAAGCTTGGAATTTGGAAAGATACGTTATAATCACTATTGACGGAACGCCATGAGCGAGTTTTATCAATCCATAGCAGATCACTACGATGACATTTTCCCGTTAAGTGACACTTTAAGAAAGTTCCTTTTCTCTTTCGGCATTATGAAAGAAGATTTTATTCTCGATGTAGGTTGTGCAACCGGCGAGGTAGCATTATACCTTGCCCAATATGCCCGCAACGTTACGGGTATTGACCTCGACCCCAACCTTATTAAGATTGCCAATTTCAAAAAAGATGAACGTGGTAGAGATAATGTCAGGTTTCTTGCAGGCGATATGAATGATCTTGATAGCATATTTAGCCCAGGACAGTTCAGGATCATTGCATGCCTCGGCAATACTCTTGTTCATCTCCTTTCAATAGATGCGATCAACGATTTCTTCCGAAAGGTTTCAACCGTCCTGAGTGACGATGGTTTATTCGTGTTCCAGATACTCAACTATGAAAAACTTCTCGCACGAAAAACAGCAGAGCTTCCTCTCATCGACAACAATAAAATTACCTTTGAACGCCGCTATGATCACGAAACATACAAACCCCTTCTGGTTTTTAACACATCGCTCAGGGTTAAGGCTACATCTGAAACAATAAACAATTCAATCCCCCTTTTTCCCATCCGGCAAACGGAATTGATGAAGATGTCAAGCAGACGCTTGTTTCGATCAATTCGATTCCTTGGAGGGTTTGATGGGAAAATCTTCAGCGCGGAAGATGATCTTCTCATTGGGGTGTGGCAAAAATAATCTCCAGTCACCTTCATTTGATAAATTATTATCGTTAACAGAAGGTCTTAAATACGGAACTGCAACCTTTTCTTCAGGAATCTTTATTTATGCCGATAAAGATGTTTGATGAATCGTTCACCCTTGCCTGATGACAGGCGAACAAACATTTCCGCCAAAATACTCTCAAAGAAAGACCTGGAGAGTCCTCACCTTTCAGACACCCGGGGATCTGAATTAAAGACAGTACTCATTCATCTGGACAACCTTTCGCCCCACGAAAGACAAATCATTGAAAACGTACCTCATCGCCTCATCCATCTTGAAGACGAACTGCTCAAAACGATTGTGGAGCTTCAAGAAGAAAACGCTCGCTTACGATCTGAAGCATTGATTGATAGCCTTACAGGTCTTTACAATAATCGTTTCTTTCGAGTTCAGCTGGAGACCGAAATGGCGAGAGCCAGAAGAACCGGATTGTCATGTTGTTTGTTGATGATTGATCTGGACAATTTCAAGACAATCAATGACACCAGGGGCCATCTTGAAGGCGATCGATTTCTCGCTCAGGCAGCGCAGACCTTTTCTCAATGTGTAAGGGCAGTTGACATTGTTTGCCGTTATGGTGGTGATGAGTTCGTCGCAATACTGCCATCAACAAGATTGTTTGTAGCCATCAGAATTGCAAACCGCTTCAAAAATGCTGTCTGTGAAATACCGGGTGCAACAGGATACAACGTATCGGCGAGTGTTGGTATTGCCGAGTTCACCGTATCATCGCCATGGGACGCAAATGAATTCATCCGGGCAGCTGACTCTGCCATGTATGAAGCAAAAAGCAGAGGCGGGAACCAGGTAGCTATCAAGGGTCATTCTATAAGGATTAATAATGGGATTGAATCGGTAACCATACAGGAGAAAGAAGCTATATCAGGTATGCACGATAATGAACAGGCCCAAGGAGAAAGTGATGGAAAGTAAACGTCCGGTGATCGCTTCTATATCAAGCGGCAAAGGGGGTGTTGGAAAAACATTTGTAACGGTCAACGTAGGTGCATACCTGGCCAATCAAGGCAAAAAGGTCCTTATCGTGGATTGCGATCTAGGTCTGGCAAACATTGACGTAATGCTCGGGGTAAATCCCAAATTCACCCTCAAAGAGGTTGTTTTTGGAGATACAGATATTCATGATGCAGCTATTCAGACCAAACACGGATTCGATTTTGTTCCTGCCAGTTCAGGCGCTGCCGAGATGGTACAGCTTATGTACGAAGACATTGAGAAAATCAAGGACGCTCTTGGCAAGCTTGCCAGGCAGTATGATCTTGTCATTCTTGACACGGGGGCAGGTATATCGGAAAGCGTTCTTCAATTCAACTTGTTTGCGAATAAAAATGTCATCGTGCTCAATAGAGAACTCACAAGCCTGACAGATGCCTATGCAACGATCAAGGTGATATATCAGGCTTTTGGCAGAGATTCATTTAATATTATTGTGAATAACGCCAGGAATGAGGAGGAGGCGAAGAAAATCTTCAATCACATCGATTCTATTTGTAACAGGTTTCTTGGCTTCTCACTGCATTATCTCGGCCATATTGTATATGATGAAGCTGTCCCACGCTCCATTATGAGGCAACAGGTTCTTGCAAACCATCACAACAAGTCCACGCCGGCCGTCAACTGTGCATCCATTGCAGAACGTATGGCTACATGGCAGTAAAATAATTTTCCTTTATTATAGCAATTCTGAATATCATTCAGACCCTAGTTATATCTGCCGTAAAATCCTGTTCCTGTTTTCTCGTATTGCTCCATCTCCCGTTTTCCCTTCTCTCCCTCAGATAAACTAACGCTTTATAACCGGCAATCCGCAGCCTGGTAACACTTCCTGTATCCTTCTTTTCAGCTTCTGTTATGTAGCCTTCTGCGGCCTTCAAATCATTTATCTTGTATCTTGCTGTTACGGCGAAAGCAAGTGCTTCAGGGAGTGGAAGCGTTTCCAAAACCGTTACAAAATTTGAGCCCTCTGAAACTCTCCCCGTTTCATCTGCTGTTTTCCTTGAAAAGGATTTCGACTGTAAACACGATGCAATCCAACATAACTGTTGGGGATGCCAGATATATAGGATGCAACCCGGATTACTATTTTCCATTACTCCGAAAAAATGGCGAAGTCCGAGTTTCAGTCAGAAGCAGGTAAATTAAAAACCTCGATGCCTTGAATGTGTCCCTCTGCAAACTGGGTCAGTGTCTGTGCAGCCACGATCAAGCCTTCCTTGATATGCGTGGCATCGATACCGGGAACCGCGTAAGAATAGAAAAGAACGTCTTGTGTATCATCATTCACTTTTGTTTTTTCATCTGCTCCCTGGCAAAGGACACAGATGATATCCTTTTCGTCCCGAAGCACTATCTCTCCTTGTTTCATAAAAAATAGACGACCACCCATTCCGGCACACGTCTCTCCTGCATTTGCTACATCAAGCAAGAGTTTGCCTTCGATCCGATCATAGTCTGTCACCGCTACCAAGATTCCGGCACACATCTCAGCCATAAAGTGGGCATCAACCATAAGATTGTATCTTGGAAATCCGCTGTTAATTGTCCTCTTAAGGTGCTGGGGCAGAGGGCAATCAAATCCAAAGCTTTGAAAAAAACGGTCATATACATCTATGCGCTGGAAAATAGAAGCAAGAGTCTCTCGCTTTCTCATGTTCCTGAGGAGTTTTCGCCTGTATTGATCAAACCCGGCACTATCGGTTAATGGTTTACAATTCTTTATGAGTGCTAACCCAAAAGCCACTCCCGGGTACTTCGCTTTGTATGCTGATGATATTTCAAGGTCTATCCATGGTGAAACCTTCCTTCCTCCCACTTCCTGTCCCCTTTTTGTCAGGCTTCAATTATTCCCGCCGCAGACGTTTCAAGGCGAGTGCAAATGTATATTCGTAAAGGTGAAGGCCTTTGCTTACGGCTGTAATGGTTCCGTCCCCGCACCCTATCTCCTGACACATATACTCCTTAAGGAGTTGGATCGCTGCAAGGTTGGACGGAAATCCAGCCCAAAGGTCCCAGCTCCGGAAGTAAAGCACAAAGTTCAGCTTATTGTCCATGAGGCGAGTGTCGATGAGCCGTAAGCACGGTGGGTCCTCAAGAATAATGTCGGATGGCATTCCAATCTCCATGATTGCCTGATTTGTTCCAAATTTTTGCTTCTTGTAGATCTCGATCACCTCTTGGACCGGGTTGATGCCAAAGGTGCATTCCTGTCCACCGATACATGCTTTCGGGTTCGTGAGTCTCTCACCATAGGTATAAAGCTCGTTCTCTGCCTTTTTGTCCGTCATCAGGTATTGCAGATATTCTTCTACATACTCCATGCTTGTTGGTGCAGGAATCCCAAGTTCTGCTGGAATGTCAGGAATAAGCGGTTCAGTTCCGGGATATTTTATATGTACCATCACTAGGTCAAACTCCCGCCTCTTGTTGCCCTCAAAAGAACCCCTATCTATCACATACTCATGTATACCATCATTCTCAAATATCCGGTGGATGCACTGAAACCATGCATCGGGTAAATCCCGTGCTTCAATAAAAACAGGCTTCATCCAACCTCCCTTTCTTAAAAGCGTTATATCTCAAATCTTTACCAGGGCTTTATTTTCCGTGAAACAGTCTACCAAATAAATTGAAAAAGGGCACTAAAAAGTATTACATTTACGTCAGGAGGTAATTATGTTTGTGAAACAAATTCAGGTCGGCGGTTTTGCTGTTTTCGCCTATATCGTTGCTTGCAAAATCACGAATGAGGCGCTCGTCATTGATCCTGCGGCAGAAGAAGACAGGATTTTCAAGGAAGCAGAGAGCAGGGGTTACACAATAAAATACATCGTCAATACCCATTCTCATATAGATCATATAATGGGAAACAGACGGATGAAGGAACTTACGGGAGCAGAGATTATCATCCACGAGAAGGAGGCAGGCTCTCTCGTTCAGCAGTCGCCCTATATGATGCAGATGTTCCATGCTGAACCATCTCCTCCGGCAGATATTACAGTAAGAGAAGGTGATTTCATTACAATTGGAAAGACTTCACTGAAAGTGCTCAATACCCCCGGGCATTCACCAGGGAGCATCTGTCTGTATCATAACGGGATGGTGTTTACCGGCGATACCCTGTTTGTCGGTGGTGTCGGAAGAACTGATCTCGGTGGCGGATCATTGCAGCAACTTGTATCGTCCATACGAGATAAACTATTTGTACTCCCCGATGACACCATCGTGGCTCCCGGCCATAACTATGGCGATACGCCAAAAAGCACAATAGGAAGGGAGAAGGTTTACAATCCTTATGTTGGCGAAAGAGCTGTTTATTAGCAAGTTCTTTGCCCTGGCGATTGTTATAAGCGTTCTCTTCTTTTCCTGCCAGACCGTAACTACCGTGCCGACAACCAGGAAGGGCGATCCAAAGATCGCCCTCGTACTTGGAGGCGGCTCTGCCAAAGGCTTTGCTCATGTCGGCGTCATTCGCGCATTGGAACAGGAGAAGATCCCAATCCACATAATAGTGGGTACGAGTGTTGGCAGCCTCATCGGAGGCATTTACGCTTCTAATCCTGACAGTTTCCAGCTTGAGTGGACGGCCTTCAAGATTGATCGTAACGATGTTCTCGATCCATCTCTTGTCCATTCAAAATTTGGCCCTGTCCAGGGTGTAAGACTTGAAAGCTTTGTAGAACAGGCCGTGAAGATAAAGAGGATCGAAGACACAAAAATACCCTTCTATCCGATCGCTACGGACCTGAACACGGGCGAGACCATTATCCTTGAAAAGGGTTCTATTGCAAAAGCGGTTCGTGCCTCATCATCAATACCGGGCATTTTCGTTCCCGTAACCTTTGACAACAGGACGCTCGTGGATGGAGGCGTAACAAATAACATTGCCTGTGATGTGGCAAAGAACAAAGGTGCTGACATTGTGATTGCTGTGAATATCAGCAGGGACATCAGGGAAACCAATATAAACTCGCTCATTGACATCGTGGGTCAGTCGGCAGCCATCATGATGCACGAGGCCAGTAAATCGAAGCTGAAGCATGCTGATGTAGTGATCGAGCCGAATACAAAGGGCGTTGGAATGTTTGACTTCACCCAGAAGAAACTTCTTATGGACGAAGGGATAAGGGCTGCGAAACAGTCGATACCAAAGATCCGGGAACTGATGGCGCGACATAAGCAGTGAAAAGTAAGAAGTGAAAAGTTTTAAGACCTCCAGCCCATTGCCTATCGCCTATTGTCTATTCCTATTAATCAATACATCTTCTATGCGTTCTTTGCCAAGAAGGGCCATGATAAACCGGTCTACTCCGATTGAAACGCCTGAAAAAGTGCCATGAAGCATGCTCAGGGCGGCAAGGAACTCCCCGTCAATAGAAAAAGTCTGTTTCCCTGACGCCTTTCTCTCTGCATTGTCCCGCTCAAACCGCTGTTCTTGCTCTGTTATGTCAAGGAGCTCGGAGTAGCCATTTGCTATTTCCAGCCCACTTATGTAAAGCTCAAACCGCTCTACCCTGCTTGCGTCCTTTCTTTTCGCCATCGTCGATACTGCGAGGGGCCAGTCCCTGATAAAGTAAGGGGTTTCTTGGGGTATTTTTGGCTCAACCTCCTGGATGAAAAGCTTAAAAAAAAGATCATTCCACGTATCTCTTTCATCGATACCGCGAAAACCATTCGACTGCATTGTTAAAAACAGTTCGTCCCTCTTACGCTCAAATGGATTTATACCGGTCATTTCTATGAAGAGTTCTGACAGTTCGTATACTTTCCATGGCCTTACAAAACGATTCCCGTCTTCTATGGGAAGCATCCCAACAATGAAGGCTATGAGCTCTTCCACCTCTCGCATTGCGTCAAGGTATGTCCCTTCCCGGTACCACTCGAGCATGGTGAATTCTGTATTGTGTACCTCTGCATGCACTTCAACGCGGTATACCTTACAGATTTGAAAAATTCTTTCATGACCCAAATGAAGAAGTTTTTTCATCCCCATCTCTGGTGATGTGTGAAGAAAATAAGGCCCCTTTCTGTCAACATAGACTTGCAAGGGCTCAATATTCGGGTCTGGCGCAGCTGTCGTCATCAGGTTCGGTGTTTCAACCTCCAGATAATCCCTGCTATAGAAGAAGTCTCTCATTGCCTTCAGCAATGTGTGGCGAAAACGGAGCAAAGCGAGTTGAGAGTTGTGAGTTGAGAGTTGAGAGTTTTTGACCATCGTTATACCTCGGATGTCAGCTTGATATCACACTTTTTTTATATCACACATTCCTTTCTGATGTAATATATCTCTATTCCACCCTGAAATTCATTGACTGCTATGATGGTTTGGGTAGAATATAAAAAACACGCGACAACGAAGATCGGCATAAAAACACCCGGGGGTGTAAATATGGTTAAACGTCTGCTTGCCTGGCCTTTGATTGCATTGTTTTCTATCATTTCTTTTACCGTTATTGCTGAAGCAGCAACCATAGAGTTTTTTGCCCCTAAGGGAACCACAAAAAAAGTACGCCAGGTAAAAGCTCGCTTCTCCGATCAAATGGTAGCCTTTGGCGATCCCCGCCTTTCAGACCCCTTTGAAATCAAATGCCCGGAAAGGGGAACCGGACGGTGGGTGGACGGGAAGAACTGGTCCTATGACTTTGATAAGGACCTTTCAGCCGGTGTGTCCTGTACTTTCACGCTGAAGCAAGGACTCAAAACACTTGCAGGCAAATCTATAACCGGCCAGACACATTTTCGATTCAACACGGGCGGTCCTGCAGTAATCGCGACACAGCCATATGAAGGTGATGAGAATATAGATGAGCAGCAGCGCTTTATCTTCACGCTCGATGGTGATCCCGACGAGGCTTCGCTTATCCAAAACGTATACTGCTCCGTTGATGGCATTAAAGAACGGGTGGGAATTCGGCTTATTACGGGCGCGGAAAAACTTGACTTCTTGAAAACTGTAGGACGGGATAACGATAAAAGGCCAACTGTCGTCTTTGACTGCAGGCGACAGTTACCCCCAGAATCACGCGTCGATATTGTTTGGGGCAAGGGCGTTACATCGAAAAGCAATATCTCAACTGCTAAAGATCAAAAAATCCCATACAAGACCCGAACGCCTTTTTCGGCCGCGTTCAGGTGCATGAGAGAGGACCCGAAAGCACAATGCATGCCCCTTTCCCGGATGAATCTCGAATTTTCAGCCCCCGTTCCGTGGGACTTTGTAAAGGAAATCACCTTGAAAAATGAAAAGGGACAACAGTGGAAGCCCTTAAAGATGGCGTATTCTCATGCCACTGCGTACCTGATGTCAGCCGGAAAAGCTCTCGAAATAAATCAAAAGGTCAAGAACTTTACTGTTCAGCATATTTCATTTGAAGGTCCATTTCCTGAAAACACGTCCTTTATGCTCACCATCCCGAAAGGGTTGAAGGACGATGCCGGCAGAAGGCTTACCAATGAAAATAAGTTTCCCCTTAAGGTAGTGACTCACGGCTATCCTCCTCTGGCAAAGTTTTCAGGACATTTTGGCATAATCGAACATATAGGTGACGCAGCCCTTCCCGTAACGGTTCGGAGTATCGAAGAGACGATTCAAGCATGGGCAAACTACGCCAGTCACGCAGAGCAGAAAAAATCAGATCAAATCAACGACAATACGGAAAAACCTTATAGTATTACTCAGGAAGTCAAGGGAAAGATAAGACGGCTTGGAACAGACAATGAAGAGGCCATCATCGAATGGCTGAAGCGCTTACGTTTTACTGACAGGAGGGAATCAGTCCTCAAAGGCACAGGGCAGGAAACCGGATTCACCATACCAAAACCCGGACCTTCAAAAGAATTCGAGGTAATCGGCATCCCTCTCAAGGATACAGGCTTTTCTGTTGTCGAGATTGAGAGCAAAATTCTCGGGGAACGGCTTCTCGGGAAACCAGAACCCATCTATGTACCCACGTCAGCGCTGGTAACAAACCTGGCTGCTCATTTTAAGTGGGGCAGAGAATCATCTGTCGTGTGGGTAACATCACTTGATAAAGCTCAGTCTGTTAGCAGTGCTGATGTTACACTCAGAGACTGTTCCGGAAATGTAATCTGGCAAGGAAAAACAAACAGCGACGGTATAGCAAAAATTGACAGTGCGCTGCCATCAAAGGACAAGCTCTCCAAATGCCCTATAGATAGAAAAGATAGTGCTGACGACTGGACAAATTTTGAAACCTCCTCGCTTCTCAGCGGTATCGGTTCCGGCATATTCGTGTTTGCGAGAAAAGATAACGATTTGACCTTTACCCATTCAAGCTGGACCGGAGGGATAGACCCGTGGAGATTCAATCTCCCCATACGCTATGGCTCTGATGATATGGGAAATACTATCGTCCATACGGTTTTTGACCGACAGCTCTTCCGGGCCGGTGAGACGGTGAGCATGAAACATTTTGTCCGCAAGAAGGATATGGCGCAGGGCTTCACCTTCCCTTCAGGAAGAGAACTTCCTGACAAGGTTATTATTCAGCACATAGGAACTGACCAGGAATACTCGTTTCCCATAGAGTGGTCAACCAGGGCTGATGCTGAGACAGTATGGAAGATCCCTCAGAACGTAAAACTTGGCACCTACCGGGTGTTCATGCCCAAAAAAGGAGAGACCCGCCAACAGAGAAGGGCGGGATGGGACACAGGCTCCTTCCAGGTGGAAGAATTCCGAATTCCTCTTATGCGGGCTACTGTGAAAGGACCGAAGGACGCGGTGGTCAAGGCAAAAGACGTTGACGTGGACATCTCTCTTGCATATCTCTCCGGCGGCGGGGCATCGTTTGCACCGGTAAAACTCAGGTCGGAGGTTCGCCCCAGATTCATAACCTACGAGGACTATAGCGAATACATCTTTTCGAACGGTTTTGCCAGGAAGCACCTGGTAAAGCCTTTGTATGAAGAAGAGGGTCCTGGATTGGAAGAAGATTCGCCCGTCCCGACAAGGAGGAGTAGCAGGGGTGATGGCCGGGAAACAAAGTTGAAGACGCTGGACCTCACACTCGATGCAACAGGTTCAGTTCGGACAAGGCTGGCAGATCTTCCAGAAATTGATGCACCCCGCGACATCCTTGCCGAACTGGAATTCAGGGACCCTAATGGTGAAACACAGACAGTCTCGTCCCGTATCGGTCTTTATCCTGCGAAGGTTCACACAGGAATTTCCATTGACAAGTCCGGCCGCGTTGAAGACCCGCTTGTTTATAAAATCATTGCCCTTGATCTCCAGGGTAAACCTGTCTCTGACGCTGAGGCAAAAGTCTCCATTCTGAAAAAAAATATCTACTCTCACCGCCGTCGTGTAGCCGGTGGATTCTATTCCTTTGAAAGCACAACAGAGATCATTGAAACAGGCACCCACTGCCAGGGAAAAACGGATACACACGGAATCCTTTTTTGCGAGGGAAAATCTCCTATAGAGGGAGAGATCATACTTCAGGCGGAAGTCCTCGACGATCTGGGAAACATTTCGGCTGCATATGCGGAAACCTCACTCTACGGTGAAGAAGACCAATGGTTTGAGGCAGGCGATGATGACCGGATTGATCTCATCCCGGAGAAGAAACACTACGAACCCGGGGAAAAGGCACGTCTTCAGGTAAAAATGCCATTCAAGGAAGCAACAGCGCTCGTTACCATTGAGCGTGAAGGGGTAATTGATACACATATTCAAAGGGTAACCCGCAACAACCCAGTGGTGGAGATTCCCGTAAAGAATTCTTACTCTCCCAATATATTCATATCAGCATTTCTTGTCAGAAGCAGGGTTTCAGACGCGAAACCAACCGCCGCCTTCGATCCGGGAAAGCCTGCATACAAGATGGGTATAGCAGAGCTTCGTGTTGGCTGGCAGAAACATGAACTGAAGGTGAATATTACCACAGATAAAAAGGCATATAGGGTCAGGCAGAATGTGGATGCAAAAATCAAGGTCACAACCGCTCTCGGGAAAGCCCCGCCGAAAGGAAGCGAACTAACCATTGCAGCAGTGGATGAAGGTCTTCTTGAACTCAAGGACAACAAGAGTTGGAAGCTGCTCGAAGCCATGATGGCACGCAGGCCATATGAGATCACAACCTCCACTGCCCAGATGATGGTTGTGGGAAAACGACATTTTGGCCGCAAGGCATTCCCTCACGGGGGAGGCGGAGGGAAGCAGACTACACGGGAGCTTTTCGATACGCTCCTTTTATGGAGATCGACGGTTCCTCTCAATGAAAACGGTGAAGCAACGGTGAGGATTCCTCTCAATGACTCGCTAACGTCATTCAGGATCGTTGCAGTTGCCTTCAGGGGCGCATCACTTTTCGGAACTGGCTTCACCACGGTCAGCACAACGCAGGACTTGATGGTCATTTCCGGTATCCCACCCGTAATACGGCAAGGAGACCGTTTCACCGCTGGTTTTACCATACGGAATACATCGGACCATCTCATGGACATCGAAGCAGCACTTTCGCTTACAGACAAAAAAGAGAGGAAAGAACTCAAGCCCCTGGCAATGAAATTACCTGCTGGAGAATCACGGGAGATAGGCTGGGATATAACGGCACCAGCAACAAGTACAGAGAAACTTCTTTATGAGGTAAAGGTAACTGACAGGATAGAAAATATTTCCGATACAGTGAAGGTCAACCAAAAGGTAACTTCTGCTGTACCTGTCAGAACATTCCAGGCAACTTTAACACAACTGAAAGAGCCACACACCATAGCAGTCCAACGTCCATCCGATGCACTTCCTTCAAAGGGGGGAGTCAATGTTACGGTAAAACCAAAAATCGCTGAGGGATTAAGCGGTATCACAGAGTACATGAAAGACTACCCGTATATATGTTTTGAACATAAGGCATCCAAGGCCGTTGCTTTGCGCGACCCGGCCATGTGGGGTGGTCTTATGAACGAACTCCCCTCATACCTTGATGGTGATGGACTGGTAAAATATTTCCCGGTCCGTTTCATTTCCGGTAATGATACCCTCACCTCTTATATTCTCTCTATTTCTCATGAGGCGGGGTATCAGATACCCAAAGTGCTCAAAGAAAAAATGATGGCAGGCCTTAAAGGCTTTATACAGGGACGCGTGGTCAGGTTTTCGCATCTTCCCACCGCCGACCTTTCAATACGGAAACTATCGGCCGTTGAAGCCCTTTCGAGGTACAACGAGGCTCAGGCAAACCTTCTCGATTCCATAACAATTGAACCTAATCTCTGGCCTACTTCGGCTATCCTCGACTGGATCAATATTCTCTCCAGAGTCAGCAACATCCCTGAACGGGCAGCAAAATTGAAAAGGGCCCAGTCGATACTACGGTCCCGGCTGAACTTTCAGGGAACGGTCATGAATATATCAACGGAACGGTCTGACTATTGCTGGTGGCTTATGGTGTCTCCGGATACGAACGCCATCAAGACGCTGCTCACCACACTTCAGTTTGACAGTTGGAACGAAGACAGCCCGAGGATTGCCCGCGGCATTGTAAGCAGGCTCAGGAAAGGACACTGGAACACGACGGTGGCTAATGCCTGGGGCATCCTCGCTATGGAGAAATTTTCGAAGAAATTTGAATCCGTCCCCGTAAGAGGCATCACTCAATTGACGCTGGCAGAGAAAGGATCAAAAACAGATTGGAACAAAACCCCAAAAGGCGACGAGTCGTTCTTTTCCTGGCCTCAGAAAAAGGAAGTGCTTGTCATGAAACATCAGGGAAGTGGAAGACCGTGGGCCACAATTCAGAGCCTCGCAGCCATCCCCCTGAAAAAGCCTCTTTCTTCGGGATTTACTGTAAAGAAAACCCTTACCCCCGTTGAACAGAAACTATCAGGAAAATGGACACGAGGTGACGTGGCCCGCATACGCCTGGAGATCGATTCCCGGAGCGATATGACATGGATAGTTGTGAACGATCCCATCCCTGCGGGTGCGACGATACTGGGCGGTGGCCTTGGCAGGGATTCAACTATACTAACAGGAAAAGAGGCAGAGAAAGGGTGGGCGCGTGAGGTTTTTCGCGAGCGCTCTTTCGAGGCCATGAGAGCATATTTCCAATATGTTGCAAAAGGAAAATTCACAGTGGAATACACTATGCGGCTCAACAACGAAGGCATGTTCAACCTTCCCCAGACGAGAGTAGAAGCGCTCTATTCACCGGAAATGTTCGGAGAACTTCCCAATGCGAAAATGGTGGTTCTCCCGTAATAACGGGAAGCACAGAAGACGGTTATCCCGAATAACAGGAATTGTCCTTTCGATCCTTTTCCTTTTTTTCGTTACCTTTCTCGTATGCGGTTTCATCAACCTTTACAGCAGTTCTGCAGGCGCACGTTACATAACATTCGACGAAGCAAGGCAACGGTTTGCTTCGTCAGATGCTGTTCTGCTCGATCGTTATAATGAGGTAATTCACAGCCTGCGGGTCGATGCCCATGGAAGACGACTCGAATGGATACGGCTGAGCGAAATATCCCCTGCCATGGTTCGGATCACCTTGCAAGTTGAAGACAGAAGATTCTATGACCATAGAGGCATAGACTGGCTTGCCCTCACCTCTGCAACGTATGAAAACCTCAGCCGTAAGAGCTGGAGGGGCGCCAGCACCATTACCATGCAGCTTGCCTCAATACTCGATAAGATCCTCAAACCTCGAAGAGGAAGCAGAAGAAGACTTTTACAGAAATGGAAACAAATAAAAGCCGCCGTGGCCCTTGAAAAACAATGGACTAAAAACCAGATTCTCGAAGCATACCTTAACCTTATTTCATTTCGGGGTGAACTTGCGGGAATCTACGCTGCCTCACGGGGCCTCTTCGACAAGGAGCCGAACGGCTTAACAGAGATTGAATCATGTATTCTCGCTTCGCTCATCACTTCACCCAACTCTTCAGCAAAAGGAATTATCAAGCGTTCATGCCGCATTGGCTCACCTGTTTCCTGCGATGCTATCCGGGAAATAGCATACAGGACGCTTACCCATCCATACAAAATACGCAGTGATATTTCAATAGCTCCACACGTAGCCCGAATGCTCCTTACAAAGGGTAAAAAGGAAGTCCGTTGCACCCTAGATGGCAATCTGCAGCGATACGTTTATGCTTCTTTGAACGAGGCCATACGTCTTCTTGAAAAACGAAATGTCTTTGATGGAGCGGCACTGGTAGTGGATAACAAAACCGGAGAAATCCTCGCCTACGTCGGCAACAGCGGAACATCGCCTGAAACTCTTTATGTAAATGGCATCACAGCATACCGCCAGGCCGGTTCAACACTCAAACCCTTTCTCTACGAGCTTGCCTTTGAGAAAAAGCTCCTGACCACCGCATCCATTCTTGAAGATTCTCCCCTCCAAATAATGACTCCCACAGGTCTTTATGTTCCCCAGAACTATGACAACACGTTCAGGGGGCCGGTTAGTGCACGAACAGCCCTGTCTTCATCCATGAACGTCCCGGCCGTGAGAACCCTCGTCCTCGTCGGAGTTGCGGCCTTTATAGAGCGTTTGAAGGAGCTGGGTTTTATGAGTATATTCCGGGAACCTGACTTCTATGGATATTCTATAGCCCTCGGCTCCGCAGACATTACCCTTTATGAACTGGTCAATGCCTATCGAGCCCTCGCCAATGGTGGTCGATTCGACGATATGAGACTTACGTTCGAGAAGAACACAGGTACCACAAGAAATACTCTCGATAAAAAATCAGCATTTCTTGTATCCCACATTCTTTCAGACAGGCAAGCGCGAAGTACTACATTCGGTCTTGAAAACTCCCTCTCGACACGCTTTTGGACAGCCGTGAAAACCGGCACCAGCAAAGATATGCGTGACAACTGGTGTGTCGGATATTCCGATACATACACTGTTGGCGTCTGGGTGGGCAATTTCTCGGGTGAACCCATGAGGAATGTCACGGGCATCACAGGCGCCGCTCCGGTCTGGCTGGATATTATGAATTATCTCCACCATGGGAAGAGGTCAAAACCACCTCAAGCCCCTTCAGGGATTGTTTCAACTCAGTTGACCTTCCAGGATGCTATCGAGCCGCAAAGGGATGAATGGTTCATAGAGGGAACAGAACCTGTTACTTCAGTTGAGCTCAGCACGGTTCATGCTAAGCCGCGTATCATCTACCCCATTCAGGAAACACTGATCGCAATCGATCCGGAGATACCCGACAGCCTCCAACGGGTTCCTTTCCGATTTGAGCCCAAATCACATCGATTTGAATGGATGCTGAATAAGGAGAAAATCGGGGTCAATGAATCCGTCTACCTATGGAAGCCAAAGCCCGGTACCCATGAACTTGCTATTGTCGACGAGGATGGTTACATCCTCGATTCAGTCACATTCCTTGTAAGATAGGCAGTTCGATCTACCATTCCTTGCAGATACTGAAAAAGGTGAGATGTAGAAATTTCAGACTAAATGTCCGATCTCTTAT
>JAEAME010000481.1_pt1 | contig 40644 bp, 26 predicted proteins | sample 8958731 | NCBI WGS metagenome assembly JAEAME01 (sample SAMN16933194, study PRJNA681113) | bioreactor sludge metagenome | isolation source: anerobic bioreactor sludge (Control) | place: India:Bengaluru | collected 2018-10-24
CTACGAGCAGGTTTGCACCGGGACCACAGGTCACGCCGAGTCGATTCAGATTACATTCGATCCTGCCAAAATATCGTATGACGAACTGCTGGAGGTCTTCTGGAAGACACACGATCCGACGACGAAAAACCGCCAGGGGAATGATGTCGGGCCTCAGTACCGCTCAGTGATTTTCTATCACAACGCCGGGCAGAAACGGCTGGCTGAATCCTATAGGGCAAAACTGAACGAGGAAAAGATCTGGGACCGGCCGATCGTCACGGAAATCACCGCGTTCTCAAAGTTCTGGCCGGCGGAGGATTATCATCAAAACTACTACGACAATAATCCTTCGAAAGGCTATTGCGCTCTGATCATCACGCCCAAAGTCGAGAAATTCAAAAAAATCTTCAAAAACCGTTTGAAAAAGCCTTAGGTCCGGTCCGCGCTTTATGCTCGCGATCGCAGGCAATTTGTTCTACCGTTTGGATTTTGCCTGAAGATCTTTGATCATTGCCGCCGTGCGTTCCGCATCCAGAACAGGATCCACGTCTTTTTCAATTCCCCTGATCTTCATTGGATCTATCGCATTTAAACCGGCATCCGGAAATGGAATTTGACCTGCCATTTAGATAAACTGAGAATCATTCAGGGGGAATTGCATGACAAGAGCACTTGTTCTCTACTACAGCATGTACGGCCATGTGGAAACTCTGGCCAATGCCGTGGCTGAAGGCGTTCGCAGCATAGAAGGCGTGGACGTCACTATAAAGCGCGTGCCCGAACTGATGCCGGAAGAGGTCGCGCGCAAAGCCGGGGTTAAGCTGGACCAACCTGCACCCATCGCAACCGTAAAAGAATTGGTTGACTATGACGCTATTCTATTCGGCACGCCGACACGATTCGGAAATATGTGTGCACAGATGCGCAATTTCCTTGATCAGACAGGCGGACTTTGGGCTCAGGGCCTTCTGGTCGGGAAAGTGGGCAGCGTATTCACGTCGACCGCAACGCAGCATGGCGGCCAGGAAACCACGATTACCTCGTTTCACAGCACGCTGCTGCACCATGGCATGATCGTCATCGGGGTTCCTTATTCGTGCCCGGAACTACTGACCATGAGCGAGATCACCGGGGGCACGCCCTATGGGGCAAGCACCCTGGCCGGAGGAGACGGCAGCCGCCAGCCTTCAGAGAACGAGCTCGTTATTGCCCGTTTCCAGGGAGCCCATGTCGCGAGGATCACAAAAAAGCTGTTTCCATAGATTCTGCCGGGGGAATGTCAGCCTAAAGCACGGGAAACTACGTGTTCGCAGATAAGTGACGCGTATCACCATACCAAATTCCGGATGCGCCGAAAATGAACCATATTGCTGTTCAAGCAAAAGGAGTGGCAAAGTTATGGGGGTACCGTCCCCGACGGCGGCTTTTACGGCTCTCGGCAAATACACACTCTTCGAGAAAATTGGGGAAGGATACCTGGGGTCCGTCTACAGAGGCTTTGATCAGAGCCTCGACAGGGCCGTGACCGTTCGAATCCTCTGCGAAGGCATTCGATGGGATCAGGCCATCGAAGAAGTCTTCCATCGACAGTGCCATGCAGTTGCTTCTCTAAGCCATCCGGGCATCGCCTCCGTTTACGATTCAGGCAAAGATGGGCAGATTCATTACATAGTGATGGAATCGCTGGGCGGCACCAGTCTTCAAAGCCTTATCGCCCGGAAACCGGCCATGACGGCGGAAGCAAAGGTCAACCTGATGATACAGGTTGCCGAGGGGCTGGATTATGCCCACCGGAACGGCATCCTGCACCGCGACCTTGCACCGGCCAAGATTCACATGACCGCCGATGGCGCCGCAAAAATAAGGGATTTTGCCGTCGCTCATACCCTGAGAAAGCATCTGCCTCATCCTGCCATTCGCTGGGGTGCTCCCATTTACCTGTCTCCGGAGCAGGTGCAGCAGCAGGATTGCGATCCGCGGTCCGATGTTTTCAGTGCGGCCACAATCTTTTATGAGCTGCTTACCTATCGCCATCCGTTTTACAACACGGACGGCAACAAAGCTCTCGACAACATACTGCTGAAAACAGAAATTCCGACCTTCGAGATGTTTCCCGATGAGCCTCCAGGGATATGGCCCATCCTAAAAACATGTCTGGAGAAAAATCCGAAGGATCGTTACCAGAGCATGGATGAGTTTGCGAATGCGTGCAGGGATTTTCTAAAAGATCTTGCCGAAGACACGAGGCTGATGTTGGCGGAACTGTACGCCGCCATTTCTCCTCTCAAGATAGCCGCGGCTCAATCCCACGCATCTGAAAACACAGCTCAGCTCCTTAAGGACATCCAAGGATTGCTGAGCGGAGAAAAGCAACCCGATTATGCCTCGCTTGACCGGCTAATGACTGCACTCTTGGAGCAGTACCCGGTCATCCGCGCTGCTGCCGGCGCGTCGCTAATAACAGATTCCACAGACATGCAGCTGCCCCCGGAGGAAGCGAAGGCTGCAAAGGAAGATGTGAGTTTCTCGGCTCCTTTGACTGCGCCGGCTCCAGCGCAAGTATCCTCTCACCCGCAGCAACCTCTGCTCGACCAGGAAGAGCAAGGCAAAGACGTGCCCTTTACGCAACCGTCTCCGGATCTGCCGGTTCCAACGCCCAAAGAAACAGAATCGGACATTTCCGAGTTCTTTGAGTCGTCTCCGGCCGAAGTTTGGGATTTTGCGGACGGGCTTTCATTCGCCGACAAAACTCCAGCCGCTGAAGAGCAAAACGCAAAACCGCCTTCCGAGGAACCGAAGCCCGACCTGGTTTTGCCTTTGGCAGCATGCATTCAGAGCCCGAATATATTGCCGGAAACACAGCCCGTTCCAAAGGCTGCCCCAAGCCCGCGATACCGCAGAATTCGCCGGCCTTCCTACCGTTCTGCCGCAGCACTGCTCGCACTGCTGGTAATCACGGCCTCAGCCTATATTTTCTGGGGATCTGGAGCATCTGCCACCATGACCAATCTCTGGAAATCCTATGCACCCAGCTGGCGCCCGATAGCAAATGCAGTTGCTTTCCTGCGAGAGAAAGCCGATGGCGGGACCGTCAGGGCTGCCGGCGCAGAAACACCAAAGCCACAGGATACGAACCAGATACGACTGTCTTCATTGGAGAACACAAATGCACCCGGACAAGTTCTGCCTGCGGGGAGCGCCGGAAGCATCATAATCCAGCCGCCGCAGGAATCCATTGCGCGGATCTCCGCCCTGATCAACACCGGAAATCTGCAGCTCGCCGGGACGGAAATCAATCAACTGCAAAAATCGTTCCCGAATTCCTCCCGAGTGTCCGCATTGCGCAGACAGTTGCAGGCAAAAGATTCGGCAGCGGCCCAGGAGCAGAATCTGAAGGAACAGGAACAGCTGACTGCCGCACGACGTCAGAGAGAGGAGGACTGGAAGCGGCAGGCAGCCGCGCTCTATTCCGGCGGAAAGTACAGTGAGGCCGAGAGCGTTCTGAATCTGTGGTTGGCGGAGAATCCCACCAATTGGGATGCGCACGAATTTTCGGCCAGACTCGGAGAAATTCAGCGCAACATCAAGGCATATTCTGCGGCCATGGCCGAGAACAGATACCAGGATGCCCTCGCCGCAATCGGTACCGCAGAAAGGATGAATCCGGACGACGCGTATCTGGGCGAATTGCGGCGGCAGGCCGAAGCCCGGAAAGCTAATGCAAGAGCTACCTTGATCGTTCACCGTCTCGGCCTAAAAGGGGTTCTCTTCATGGATGGACGGCCGATCAGCAACGACGGAGAAATAGTAAACGAAAACGTCCCGATCGGCACTCATCTGCTCACCATTGAAAGCGGGGGAAGCACCGTTGTTTCAAGGCGCCAGGAATTCCTGGAAGGACAGCGGATCGTTCTGGTGCACGATCTGGACAGGCAATATCTGCGCTCAATGGCCGAATCCGACCGCGATCTGCTGGCGCAGAGAAAGGCCATGGAAGAAGTGCGCTTCTTTGAGGTTGAGCACGAACATGGGGTCTTCCGTGGCAGCTGCCGGGGCACACTGGCAGTGGATTACCTGGACATCGCCTTTAAGCCGCTATCGGGATATCACGGCTTTAGGATGCCATTCAAACTCCTGAAAATCACCGTTAGCGGAAGAACCGTCAACCTGCTGAATACGGCAGACGGCAGCCAGTTTCAAAGCTTCAAGTTTCGCAACGAACAGTCCGCGGAAAAATTCCAGCAGTCGTGGGACGAACTAAAAGCATATGCCCGTCAAGTCGCCGAAAACAAGTAGCCGCTATTTCCGCTCAGGAATGATTTCCACCCAATAACCGTCGGGATCCTCGATGAAGTAGATTCCCATGGCGGGATTTTCATAGCATACCCACCCCATCTTCTTGTGGCGTTCGAAAGCGGCGGCGTAATCATCGACAACCATTGCGAGATGGAATTCGTTGTCGCCCAGGTTGTAGGGCTCCGTGCGGTCCCGCAGCCAGGTCAGCTCAAGTTTGTGACCGGTTTTTTCGTCACCTAAAAATGCAAGGATAAAACTCTTGTCGGCGGCCTCTTTCCTTCTGATCTCGACGAGGCCAAGTGCGTCCTTATAGAAAGCCACACTCTTTTCGAGATCCTTCACATTGATGTTGTTGTGGTCAAACCGGAATTTCATGTTCATCTCCAAGCTAATTAGTTTCTGTCGCGAAACAGGCATTTCAAACCCCGGAGGGGTGGAGCAGCAAAGCCCAGGGCGCAGCCCTGGGTTCGGGTCAAAGATCCAAAGAGCCCTGAAGGGGCGAAGCAGAAGGTCAATGACAGGAACGACTTGCGTCGCCCTTACAGGGCTTATCAAACATTCTATCATTGTCCCAGGGTTTCACCCTGGGCTTTGCTGCACCGTCCCTTCGGGACTAAAACCTACGTTTCGCGACAGAAACTAATTACCATCGAGCTCCAGGATCTATCGGAATCGCTATCGGTTATCGGATTTCAGACGTTGGCCGTCTGCGGCCTGTTACCGGATTATCATAGTGAAAGGGCAGGTCGGTGATTTTTGGAAACCGCGTAGCAACAATTGCTTTGCTCTTATCGGACACCCGGGCCCATCCTCCCTTGTAATCGGCCGTCCACGTATAATCCAGGCTCATCGTTTTGAATTTCCACACATCACCCTCGAGCCCGGTCTCACACTCGTAAATTCCCGCGAGCCAGAGACCGCTGCCGCCCGAAGCTCCCGCCAGCTGAAACAGGCGCACCCTCATTTTCGCCTCCTGCCCATTGGCCGCGACATGGATGACCGGCTGGATCAGCTGATGCATGGTGAAATATTCGGTCGACTTCTTGCCCGGATAGCGTCGCTTGAGCGATTCGCGGATATTCTCCCGGCCGGCCTCGTTGCTTATTGAGGCAAACCTCCTCTTCCCGTCGCGGGAAAACAAATCGGCAGTTTCGTCCCACATAAATTCATCCAGGTAATAGCCATACGCGCTGGCAAGATTTTCAGCAGCGTCGTATGCAACGGCAATCCTTGTCAAACGCTCAGTGTCGCCAATACGCCCGGAAAGCTCCGCGGCTGTTCGCGCGGGAGGAATTCCGGAGCCTGCAGACAAGGAACCGTCCTGCCGGCTGCGCCGGCGGGCTCCTTCCGGATACTGAGTTGGAATGCCGGTTACGGGATTGGGAAAGTGAAACCGCGGGATATGGAATCCGGGAAAAGCCCGATACACCTCCGTCGGCGGCCGATCGGGTGGAAAATCTTTGCTCGGGCCGGGCGCAGGCTGCGCATCCTTTGCCCAGCCTTTGTCATAATCCGTCAACAGCCTCGTATAGAGGTGCACGGATTTGATTTGCCACACGCCGTTTCTTTTGACGAATTCATTTTCGAAGACTCCTTCGCCCCACTGGGCGCCCACGCCATTGGCGCCAAGCATCGCCAATTCCACGCCGCGGGCTTGTGCGGTGCGGCCATCCGGGGCTACGTGGGCGACTGTCTGAAAATGCAGGCGGTCATTCAACTCTCCTTCGCGCAGGCCTTGAGGTCCGAACTGGTCCAGCGCGCGCCGGATGCTTTTCCTGCCGGCGTACACTCCCTGCTGGCTCAGCTCCATCGTGGCATCCGAAGCAAACAGGTCCGCGACGTCGTCCCACATTTTGCGGTCCACGTAATACCCGTACGCATGCTGCAGATTCAACACTTGCGCTTCGTCGGAAAGAGATTGCGCGCGATGCGCGAGATCCGCCAGCCGCCGGTTGAGCACCGCAAGTGAAGATGAGGACCCGGAGGCAGAAGAGACAGCAGCGTTTTTCGGCACAGGCGCACCCACAATCGCGGGGACGGGGGGCAAAGGAATTGTTCCTTTATCTGCAGTCCACCCGGATTGCTCGTAGCGGCCGCTGTATCTCGAGTAGAATCGGAGTTCCCTGATTTTCCAAACGCCGTTTTCCAGGACGTACTCATTTTCGTAATCGCCGCCGACCCATATCGCGTCGCCACCGTAGCTTCCCAGCATGGCAAGCACACGGAAGCGTCCCCTGGCCGTTTTCCGGTCCGGCGCCAGCGTTACGATGGGCTGGAGCATGATATGCGGATAGAAAACTCCCTCTGCCAACCCGAGTTTTCCTTTGCCGACGTCATGGAGAAAGAGTTTGCGAATTTCCTCTTTGCGGAGATCGCCCGCAGGGTAATGCCCTATGCCATCTTCGGCAAAAAGATCGGCCAGGTCGTGCCAGAGTCCGAATTCGGCATAGTGCCCGTAGGCGTATTGAAGGCGTTTTACGGCGCGGACAGCTTCCGCTCCCTGAAGGTCGGCTTCAAGGCGATCTATCTCCTTTTGAAGCGAAGCGAGTTGCGCGCCATTGTCTCCGGCGGAAGCGGCAAAGCTCAAGATACATAAACAAAGAATCGAGAAAACGATTTTCATGCCGGAGATTGTACTACCAAATTGGAGACAAACGAACACCGCGCACAAGTCGGAATCGGTATCGCTATCGGAATCGGCAGTTGGGGAAATGCCGAATCCCGATTCCGATAGCGAAAGACGCTGGTCGGGTCAGGGAATTGAAATGTTACCGCCGCCTTCCGGGGCTTCGTTTTTATGCTTTTTGGCGATGGCATAATAAATCAGGTAGCCGATTCCAATCAGCCCGACAATGGCTCCGCCAACGCCACAAATCCATGCCGGCGGCCCACTCCCTGCACGGAGAAGAACGAAGTATGCTATTCCAAGACCAACTCCCAGAAAGACCATGATAATTCCCCTGCGAAGGCATTCCTCCAGCGTCGGCGGCTGCTTCTCGGGAGCCAGCGGAGGCGGGGTCAAACCCTTCTCGATCATCAATTGACGTTCTTTATATTTCATCTGCTTGGTTCGGTGATCCCAGTAAATCGCCCAGAAGGCTACCCCGATTCCCATGACGATACTCACTATCGGAATCAGCATCACAAGCGGTGGCAGATTTGCTTCCATTGGCATGGCATTCTCCTTTTTTCATGTTTGCCAAATTTTATACTCGCCTCCATATGACGGAGAGAGTGTCGCGGTGGTTTCAAGAATCCGTTGAAACCGGAGATGATTTTCAGCGTATCATGGGATATGACCAAGGCAGAGCAACGTGGATCTTAGCGAATCGGCGCTTGTGAAACAGGTCTTGTCAGGTGATCAGGAAGCGTGTATGCGCCTGGTAAACAACTATTCCCGCATGGTCGGGACCGTCATTTGGCGGGCGACCGGAGACGATCGCGTAATAGAAGATCTGTCGCAGGAAACCTTTCTCCGGGTGTTCCGCGCTATGGAATACTTCGACAGCCGCGGCAAGCTTTCGACGTGGATCTACACGATCGCGAACCGCGTAGCCATCGACTATTTGCGCAAGAACAGCCGCATTCGCGAGGAATCGTCGCTCGGCGAAACCGGACTTTTGGATCCGGAGACAATGCCTGATTCGGGGATTCCCGACCCGGAAAACGCGTTGGCGCGGGAGGAAATTCGTAGCGTTATTCAAAGGGAAATGGCTCAGCTGCCGGAGACATACCGGCTGGCCCTTGTGTACACGGCAATTGACGAACTGGATTATCAGACTGTTGCAGCCATGATGCAAATACCGGTCGGCACCCTGAAGACCTATGTTTTCCGCGGCAAGAAGATATTAAAGGACAGGATCACCCATGCGATGCAAGGATGTTCAAAAGCATCTGGCTATTGACGCGCGGCTTTCATGTTTGTCTCCCGAAGCCCGCGCTCATGTACTCGAATGCCATGCCTGCAGGCAGGCGCAGGCGCTTTTTACCATGATTGACCGCGAACTGAGAGAGCAGCCGGTTTGGCATCCGCCTGCAGGATTTGTCGGTCAAACAGCCCTGCGGGGCCTCGATTCCATTCGCGAAAGGCCTACAAAGCAGAATGATATATTTCAATACAGTCTTGGACCGGCCTTTTCACATTATTTGCAGCCCATTCTGCTTGGCATGCTGGCAACGGCATTCTGCCTCCTGGTGCTGTACAACGTGAATACGGTTGCGGCCGGCTATCAGGAACTGGCTGCGACGTTTTCGCGGGCAATACTCGACAACCCAATCCGGCTGGCGTGGGTCACCGGAATCATTTCGCTTAGCTTCACTGCATGGATTACACAGCGCGCCCTGAGATAAAATTATTGAGTCATGTGCCGTTTATAGTATGGCTATAGTGATCGATTCGTTCGAAAGGAGTTCGTCCGATGGCCAACGCGTCCCATATTGCCGTACTGAATCCTGAAGCCGAGCGCACACCCGCCACAGAAGGCTCCGGCGCCGGCATCTCGTCATGGACAATGGCACCGCGCCTGGAAAGCCTGGAAGGCAAGACCGTTTATCTGGTGAATCAGGGATTTGGAGGAAGCGATCTTTTCATGGAGCAGTTCCAGGCCTGGTTCGCAGAGCACATGCCGTCGGTGAAAACGGTTTTAAAACGCAAAACCGGTTTCATATTCAGAGACGATACCACGGATTTGTGGAAGGAAATCAAGGCCAACGGCGACGCGGTGATTTTCGGTGTGGCCGGCTGACCTGGCTGCGTCACGGCGGTCGCCGGGTGTTGCCGCACGCTGGAGCTCAAGTATGGTATCCCAACCGCGCCCCTATCGACAATCGGCTTTAAAAGGATGGTGCAGGAAGACACGGATTACTTCGGAGTCCCGCTTCGTTTCGCGTACACTCCGCATCCGGTGGTATCGATGAAACCGGCCGTCCTGCGCGCATACATCGAGGGCAAAGATCCGGTAACGGGAAGGCCTCTGGTAGAAGAAGTGTTGGAGGCGCTTACGAAACCATACTCCGAGGAAGAAAGCAGGAATCTCGCCGTAGTGCGTCCGGTACCGAACCGGCCGCGATTGCTGAAGCCGGACACCGAGGAAAATCTGCAGCGGCTCTTCGTGGAGCGCGGATGGTGCGACGGTCTGCCTATCGTTCTGCCGACCGAGGAACGCGTCGCGAGGATGCTTTCGGGGACGAGCCTGCGGCCGGACAAGCTTGCAGGAAAAGCGTTCATGGTCGACACGCAGGAGAACTTGCGGGTCACGGTCGAAACGGTCGCGATCGCTGCCGTGATGGCCGGCGCCCGGTCTGAGCATCTGCCCGTACTGCTCGCCATCGCTTCGACGGGCCAGCCTGCCATCCAGCCTTCGACGCTTCCCTTTGCCAGCGCCCTTCTGGTGAACGGCCCGATCCGCAGCGAAATCGGCATGAATTCCGGTATGGGGGCCCTGGGCCCCTACAACGGAACCAACGCCGTTATCGGGCGCGCCTGGACGCTGATGAGCATCCTGTGGGGATACGCGCGGCAGCGGAGGACTTTCTGGACTTCGCAGGGCAACAACTACAGCTACAACAATCTGTGCATGGCTGAAAACGAGGAGCGCAGCGTCTGGGATCCGTTTCATGTGCAGAAGGGACACAAGCGCGATGAGAGCGTCGTCAGCCTGTTCCGCGGATGGAACCTGCTGAACAGCACCGGCGCCGCAGCAAGGCGCCCATGGGGCGAAGAAATAAAGATCCAGATGCAGGCACTCCCGGCGCTATATTCTGCCGCTACCCTGATTCTGGATCCGATGCTTGCCGGGCACCTGAAGGAGTACGAGGGCTTTCAAACCCCGATCGAGGTAAGCCAGTGGATTTCGGAAAACGTCAAAATGACGGCGCGCCAGTTCTGGACCAGCGACATTATAGATATGCTGGTGGCGCCCCTGGCGATGAGCGGTGTGCAGCCGTATGCCGCCTGGAAGCAGCTGCCCGGCGACGCGATGATCGCGCCCTATCACCGGCCGGAGAAAATTAACGTTCTGGTTGTCGGCGGGGAAACCAGTCCGTTGTGGAAAATCTCCGACTTCGACTACACAACCTCGGCTTCCATCGACAAGTGGCGGTGATTACCTCCAGGCGTCGATGGATACGCCTCTGCCGGCCATGAAATCGGTGATGAACCAGACGCTTGCCGTTTCCCCTCCAACCACGACCGTGCGGATATTCCGCGGATTGGGAAGGTGCTTAATCAGAGTGCCGCCCGGGACTCGCTGCCAGCCGGCATAGGGCTCGAGGCCCTGTTTGCCGAGAGGCGCCATCATGCCGGAAACAATGGAATTGGCCCAATAGACTTCCGCGGGTACCTCGGCGTTCCTGGAAAGCCATTCGGAAAGCGCCTCTTTGGTTTGAAATCCCTGCGTGTTTTTAAGCAGTTTCGCGACGGAAGGATCCATAATGATCGTCGCCGATCCCGTCGCCGCCAGCACGCGCGCAAAATCACGCATCAAAAGCTGCGGGGCATAGTGCTCCACGACCGAACCCGAGCAATTCACGAAGTTCCAGCCTGAAAACAGGGTTAGGACGCTTTCTTCGGGCTTAAAGCCCATCTGCACGTGGATAGGCTTCCATCCTTCCGGCAGCGCCTCCTCCGCTTCCGCTATGGTCACGTTGTTGTATCGCAGCGGATTGCTGAGAGAGGAGAAGCCGCTTACGCCTTCCTGGTAGCCCTGGATTATGGCGTGGATCAGCGTCATGGCTCTTCCGATGACCGAGTTGGCCTCGGCAGTCGGGCCCAGTGCGCCTTCGCCCGAATTCATGCCGATCTGTTTGCGCACCGGTCCATTCAACAGCACCATGATTGCGTTCGAGGTGGTGGAATCCATGTAAGGAACCTGGCTGGACAATGCAAGGATTGCCGGCAGGTATTCTGACCGGGCGCCCGCCATGACGGCAATGATGGCAACTTTTTCCACCGTGAAGGGCCGGTTGGTTCCAAAAGTGCCGGATTCTTTTTTAATCAATTCATCCGGCTTGTGGCTGGTCCCTTTCAGCATCACCTTCACTCTTTCCTCTGTCGGCAGTATGACTGGATTGAAGTCGGTCCAACCTTTGTCCTTAAACAGGCGCTGCAGATTATCCTCGGTATCAGGAGAAAGAAATCTGGGTTCAGAGGCCGCCTCCGCCGGGATTCCGGATTTCTTTTCCTCGGCGGTAAGGGGCTTTGTCAAACAGTCGACGATCGCCTGCATGACAGGATTGCCCGTGATCCTGTCCTTGCCTTCGAGATAGCTTTTCAGATTTTCATTATTAAGGCCTGTAAACGGATACGGCACCCCGACAAAACGGAGAGGCATGCCGGTGCTGTATTTGAAATGGGCGCCGATCCCGAACGACACAATGTTTTCATTGGAAAGCGACACCGTCGGAATTCCGTACTGTCTTTCCAGGGTCCCTGCAAAGCGGCTCACGGCCGAGAGGCATCCCCATCAGCCGGCAACGCCGATAATTACGCCATTCCCTCTATTTGCGGCTATTTCCTTCCACAATCCGGGATCATCCGATATGTAGCTGCCGCTTTTCAGCTTGAGTACGGTTTTTACCGTGGGCATGTTTTTGGCAAACCATCTCCGCATTTCCTCAAGCACGGGAGTGCGCCCCATCCCCTCATAATTCATATCCACGATGTAGATGGTCTTGCCTTGCAGGGTGTCGAGCCTGGCCGCCAACGGCACTCGTTCCGCAAGCTTTTCTGTTATGGCGGGATTCATTACGGTAATCAGCCTGTTTTGGGATGCGGTGGCATCCAGTTCGCCTTTTACCGGCGCAACACCCGCAAGCGTCACGGCTGCAATTATCAACACAAAGCAAAAACATATCGGTTTTCTCTTCATTCTTCCCTCCACTCGAAATAACTCCCGAGGATCATATTGCCAACCGACAGGAAAATGGACCCAAAATATCAAACAACGCTCCACCTGCAAAATGGGCGGCATCAGAAAGCCGCTAAGGTTGAGGCTTACAGAAACTGGACACCCATCGGTTCTCCGCTCAAAATGATGAGTGCCCACATTTTTTGCCGTTTTTTGTTGCTGTTCTCCTCTTGAAAACGCTTATACGGGCGGAGTCATCGCGGTACTCGCAAGGTATATGGCATAAATAAAAAGCAGCAACATGCCCCTTCCCCGTTGAATAAATCCTTTCTTGGAAGGATATGTGATCAGCACCGCCACAAATCCGCACATTAGTGTAGCGGCTATTTCATGCCTGCTTGCATGAATAGGGCAAATGATGGATGCTACCGAGATAATAAACAGCCCATTGAAGATGTTGCTGCCGAGGATTGTCCCCAGTCCAACCTCGTCGTGGCCGCGCAATTTGGCAATAATCGTTGTCGCCAGTTCTGGCATGGAAGTACCTACGGCAACAATCGTGGCCCCGATTATGAATGCGCTGATCCCGAAAGAAATCGCGATTCCTTTTGCGCCTGCGACAATGAGATTTCCTGCAGTGACCAGGAAAACGAGGCCGAAAATGCAGAAAAAGGCCGCACGCCAGCCACCGCGCGATGCCAGAGTTTGGCCCAATTGTTCTCTCTGTTTTTTCGCATCAAAAACGACGGCCACAATCCAGGCGGCAAAAATGCCGAGCATAATAATCCCATCCAGACGCGACAGCGTGCCGTCGAAAAACAATAATGCGGTGATGACAGGCACGAGGACGGCGACGGGAAAATCCCTCCTTACACTGTCGCGAGGGCTTTGAATCCCGGAGACGGCCAGTGCCAATCCGAGGATCAGGGCGACATTGACAACATTGCTGCCCAAGGCGTCCCCAAGAGATATCTGCGGTTTGCCTGCTATTGCCGAGTTTATCGCAACCGAAAGCTCTGGGCTTGAAGTCGCAAAGGCTGCGACCGTGGCACCGATGATGCCGGGAGATATCCTTGCCCACCGTGCCAGACCGATAGCACCCCGAACGAATAGCTCTCCTCCCGCAGCGGCGCAGCAGATGCCGGCAATCAAAGCAACAAAGTCATTCATCCGCTCTTTCCCGATCGCATGTTTTCAGTATCTTTTCCCCGGCAATCTATTGTTTTCCTTCGTGTTTCGCGATGCAATGGAGGGCCCATACGGTAGCGATGCTGCCGAATATCAGAGACAACCAGAGGGCCCGTGGAGTGTGCATGTATTCCACGGAGTCCAGAAGCATCCAAAGACCGCGGAATACGAACACGCCAGCGATCACCAGAACCAATTCTCCAAACAGAGCGAGTCTCTTATTCACAGCAAATGCCTCCAGAAGGGATTGATTACTCAATAGAAAATAATCTGGGATAAAAAGCTCCGCTACAACGAAACCAGCTGTATCGACGGATTCCTGTCATTTTTTGTTTTGCCGGCGGGGCGAATCCATACCGCACTATTGCCGGCACGAGCCAGATGATTAGCCAAAAGCCAGCGGCGTGCAGGTTCCGGGGATTCGCCGCGATTGGCAAAAACGGCCTGTATTCCCCAACCTAAAGACAATTGCCTGATAGTCGTATGCTTGTTTGTTAAGACTATTATCGGTGCGAGTGGACGAAAACGGGAAATGTTGTATGGCAGGAGACCGGAACAGGACGAAATAATGATGGCTTTAGCGCCGGAATCCCAGGCAAGGCGGCAGGCGGAAAGACTAATTGCATCTTCGGTCGTGGACCAGGATTCCCGCGCACGCGCCTCCAAAACGGCATTGAAGGGGTAGGCTTCTTCGGTGGCAGTCAGGACCGAGCCCAATATTCGGATCGCCTCAACCGGATATTGCCCAATAGCCGTTTCGGCCGACAGCATAACCGCGTCTGTGCCGTCCAGAACGGCATTTGCCACATCGGCAACCTCCGCCCGCGTAGGTTGCCGCTGCGCCACCATGGATTCGAGCATCTGCGTTGCGGTAATGACCGGTTTGCCCATTTCGTTGGCCCGGGCTATGATTTTTTTCTGGGCAAGAGGCACCCGCGCTAAGGGGATTTCAACACCGAGATCACCGCGCGCAACCATCAGTCCATCCGCCTCCCGAAGCAGGGCATCGAGATTGGCGAGTGCCTGCGGCTTCTCGATCTTGGCGATAACGCGCGGCTTAAACCGGAAGTGGGAAAATGCACGCCGCACCCGCTCGACATCCTGAACGTTGCGCACAAACGAAACGCCGATCCATTCGGCTTTCTGCGATGCCGCCAATGAGATCCAGCGAAGATCGGAAAAAGTGGGGATCGTGACGCTCACATCGGTGTCCGGGAGGTTGATCCCGGATCCAGACCGAACGATGCCGCCGATAACCACCCTGCACTTGACGGACCCACCGGCCTTTTTCATTGCGCGCAGCGTTACCGTACCATCCGCCAGGTGGAGCAGGTGGCCCGCCTTAATCGCTGCAAGAATGCCGGCGTCGCGGATCGGAAGCGTTGTTGAATCAGACACTCGGGAAGCCTCCAGCTTCACAAGCTGTCCCGGGCTCAACTCCTTCTGGCCGGCGGGCAGGCTGCCAAGCCTGAACTTCGGCCCCGGGAGATCGATCAGAAGACCGACCGGTCGGGCGGCATCAATCGCGGCCTTGCGCAGCATTTTAATCCGTCGCAGCATTTCTTCCTCACTACCGTGAGCGGCATTCAAACGGGCAATATCCAGTCCTGCCTCCAAACATTCGCGGAGCACTCCGGGATCATCGGTCGCCGGTCCGAGGGTTGCTATGATTTTCGTGCGACGTTGCTGATTCAATACATCACCTCGTGTAAATTATTGTTTGTGCCTTCATTATATACAGTGACACCCCAATGAGGGAATGCCTTCCGCTTCGGTTCGTAATCGACAATGCCTCGCGGGTGGAGCTAGAGCCTGCTCCCCAGAGCGCCCATACTGAAACACAATTAGTGTTGTGGGTTGAAGGTGAAGCCATATGCGCTCGACAGCGCTGAAAATAAAGGAATAAGATGCGGTATTCATTGCCCGAAAGCTTCTGTATTTGTTAGATTTATGCTGCCTCCCCGGCCGAGCGGGGATACATCCCAACGCATCAGGGTGGGCAGAATGCCTGAGTTCCCTGATCATGGGCTTTTTTTTCGAAACATTTTCACGGTCTAAAGCGTCTAAATAGCAAAACGGAATTTTGGATATTGGTGATTGAGCGCGGATTTGTGTTCGGATTCGCCGTCCAAGTGTTCATAAATGGACGCTTACGGCAGTATCCCAGCCCAGTCGAACCTGCATAGGTCATTGCGCGACAACCGTTTTTCAGTTCAGCGGCCACCTTGAATGGCCATTGCTCGCAGCAATCACATCATGTGCAAGTTGGGAATCAGTTACCCGGAAGGTGCCAGAATATGCAGAAGCCGCTTCGTTTCGCAGTCCTGTTCAGCATCCTTATGTTTGCGCACTCCGCCAATGATTTAGTCATGTCTCAAACTTCGGATCTTGATGGCTTGAAAAAAGCAGCTCCGAAGGTGTTCATCGATTGCCCTTACTCCTGTGACATGGATTACATAAGGACGGAAGTCACCTTTGTGAACTATGTCCGGGACCGCAATGACGCGCAGGTCCATGTACTTGTTACAACCCAGTCCACCGGAAGCGGCGGAACGGAATACACGCTGACATTCAGCGGTCAGGAGGAATTTAAGGGGATCGATAATGTGCTGAAATATGTTTCGAACAAAACCGACACTGCCGCCGAGATAAGGACCGGGCTTGTGGGAATTCTAAAAATCGGACTGGTTTCATATGCGGGTAAGACACCGATTGCCGGGCGGCTTTCCATCTCGTATCAGGATAAAGTCGAGCCGACTTCAGTACAAGACAAGTGGAATTTCTGGGTGTTCAGTATCAGCGGCAGCGGCTATTTCAGCGGCGAAAAACTCTCGCGCAGCTACTCGCTGAGCGGATCCTTTTCTGCAAACCGGATCACTCCCGGATTCAAGTTCAGAACCAGTTACAACGCCTACAGAGACTCGGACCGGTTTTCGTTTGACGGAGGAACCTTTGTCAGCACTTCGAAAAGCCACAATCTGTTTTTGCTTGCTGTAAAAAGCATCAACGATCATTGGTCCGTGGGCGGCGGACTGAATGCATACTCATCAACCTACAGCAACATCAAATTTGCCGTGAAACCGGCGCCCGCCATTGAGTACAACTTTTTCCCGTATTCCCAGTCCACCCGCAGGCAGTTGCGGATTCTCTGGAAACCAACCTACAACTCCTATCGCTATCGCGAAGAAACCATCTACAACAAGAAATCCGAGGGGTTGTGGGGAGAAACCTTATCGGTAACGCTGGAGCTGAAGGAGAAATGGGGCAGTATCAGCAACGCTTTTGAGGCTTCTCACTATTTCAGGGATCTGGGAAAAAACCGCATGGAAGTGTATACGGAGCTATCTCTCCGGCTATACAAGGGACTCTCGCTGACGCTTTGGGGCAACTACTCTCGAATTCACGACCAGCTTTCGCTCGTGAAGGGGGGAGCCACGTACGAGGAAATTCTACTACGCCGCCAGCAACTGGAAACCAGCTACAGCTATTCCGGCCAAATCGGGCTCAGCTACACGTTCGGGTCAATCTTCAGCAACGTCGTTAATCCGCGCTTTAACGGATATTAGAGTGCCGCATGCAGGTCGAGGGCGTGGCTGCTATCCACGGTAGCCATTTCTGCCTGGTATTTTTTTTTGGAATCTTGCTAAAAGTCACTCGAGAATGAACGCGATTCGACTTTTATTGACAATTAAATAGGGCAGGTTCCTCAAAACATCCAGCGATTTGCCCGTAATTCCGACGAGTTTTGGCGCAACTACCACAAGAAAGTCATGCGGGCTGGAGCTATCCCGCTCCATGGAGCGTTTGCTCACCCTTCCCGTAAGCTGGAAGCGGGCGGCGCCGTTAAACTGAATGGTTACCACCGTATCATCCCTCTCCTGGCCCGCCAGGTGTCTCAAGCTGTCATCGCCGATTTCCTCCATTTCGTGGGCGACTATAATTTCCTCCACGCGCATCAGCATTCGGGTCGCATTGAAGACTTCATCTCGAACACAGTCGGTAACGACCGCTTCCTCGATTTCCAAAAACCGCCTGGCGAAATTGCCCAGAAAACTGGAAAGCCGCTGATTTGCCGTATTGATGTGCCCCTTTATTAAAAAGGCATCGGTCAGGAGAAGATCTTTGAGATAAATCATGTCTGTTTCTACCGCCGATAGGGCCGGCGAAGCAAGGGGAATTCATTAAATCTCAGGTAAAGCCGTGTAATGGGGATTTTTTAACCCGGATGTTGATCCTGGTTCCGAAGATTCAAAAGAATCACTCCTGTTGACAGAGAGGAAGCCTGAGAGGAGTATAGATCTATTCCAGTTCATGTATCATTTTTCCGCTGCCGGGAGGAATAGTGACCTTGCCAGTGCAGAAACCTCACAGGATGGCTGGAATAAAACCATGACACTTGATCCCCGCCGGCAATTGAATGCTGCGCAAAATAGTCCCGGAGGCGGGATGTTCCAGCGAGTCTTTTATCAAAAAACCGTTTTTTGCGGAAAAGAGGGAACCCTATGAAACTGCCGTCAATCAATCAGGTTTATCTGGAGGCAAGGCAGGCAGCTCGCCGCTTTCCCTTTGTGCTGTTCTGCGGTCTTGCAGGATCGATCACAGCAATAATTCTCATTGAATCCGAACCAAAGAAAAGCGTGGGATTCCCGATAATATTTGCGGCTGCGCTCGGCCTTCCGCTGTTGACCGCGCTGGCGCTTTATGCCGAGAAACGAAAACGGGGCCCGATATTTTCGACAGGTGGTCAGCTTTTTGGCCTATTGCTGCTGGTTGGATATGCTTTTTCCATACCAACATCCTTCCTGAACGAAGGGGCTGATTTCTTCATTCGGTTTGGACTGCTGGCAGCTGCCCTGGTTCTGCTGGTGATGATCGCCCCGTATCTGAAAAAGGGAGAACTGAACGGATTCTGGCAATACAACAAAACTCTTTTCTTTCGCCTTTTTGTAACTGCTGTTTTCTCCGTCGTGTTGTTTGCGGGACTGGCGATTGCGTTGGCTGCGCTGGATCAATTGTTCGGCGTTTCTGTTCCCGACAAGCGGTACGGGGAACTCTGGGTGCTGATAGCAGGATTGTTCGCTCCCTGGTTTTTCCTGGCGGGGATTCCTGAAGATCTGGAGAGCCTGGATAAAAACGAGGAATATCCCAAAGGCCTGAAAATCTTCGCGCAATATATCCTGCTGTCGCTTGTGATTGTATATCTGCTGATCCTGTACGCTTATCTTCTTAAAATCCTGGTGCAATGGAGTTGGCCGAAGGGATGGGTCAGCAGCCTTATCCTGGGATTTTCGGCGACGTCGATTTTATCGCTGCTCCTGATGCATCCGATCCGGGACCGGTCCGGGAACGCCTGGATTCGAACGGCGGGAAAATGGCTGTACATTGTGCTTATTCCGCTCATTGTGGTTCTGTTTCTTGCGGTGACGGAGAGGATTGGCGATTACGGGATTACAGAAAGCCGATACGCCGGGATTGCTCTGGGGATATGGCTCTCAGCTCAGGTGCTCTATTTCCTGTTCAGCAAATCGAAAAGCATTAAGTTTACGGTAGCATCACTATGCCTACCGGCATTTCTGGTGAGTTTCGGGCCATGGGGAATGCTCGGCGTATCCGAGCGCAGCCAGGTTGGACGTTTAAGCAGGCTGCTGACGAAAAACGGAGTTCTTGTCAACGGCGTCGTGCGCAAAGATCACGGCAAGGTATCGCAAGCAGACACACAGGAGATAAGCTCGATTGTCCGCTATCTGAACAATATTCACGGCTATGAAGCCATCCAGCCATGGTTTGCGGATAAACTGCAGGAGGACACGAAGTCCGGAAATATCGTCAACCTTGCTCCCGTCAAGGTGCTTGACAAAATGGGTATGAGCTATATCGGCTATCAGCGCGGCGCCGGCAACTCGGCATTCATCTATTTCGAAACCAGGGAGTCGATAGATATATCCGGCTATGAGCGCCTGCTCAGGCAACAGGTCGTCAATGGAGTACGTCGCTTTGACGGGGAAGATATCTCCTATGAAGCAAGCAAGGATCTGGATTCCATGAACATAATGATTGGCGGCTCTCGCTCCGGCTCCGCTGCAGTGCAGGTTAATATTGCAGCTTTGGCGGAACAATTGCTGCGTGACTATGGCGACACGGACGCTGTCCGCGATATGAAATCGGAACGCCTGGCGATAGCGGCAGAGCAGAACGGGCAAAAGGTGAAGGTGTTCTTCCGAAACTTAAACGTGAACCGCCGCGACGGAAAAGCGATTGTGAACTCATTCACTGCCGACATCGCTTATACGGTGAGGTAAGAGGAAACCAAAGGCGAGGGTATCCAGCACATCATGGTTGCCGTGGATGACATTGAAAAGGAGATCAGGAGGCTGACGGATAGGGGCGGCACCGTTCTTCTCGACATCCGCATGCCGGGAGGCCGCCACGGCGCATATATAGATATGCACGCGGGCGGCGTTATTTTGAAAATGTTCCAGAAATATCCCAAGCAATAGGCTAAGCACGCGTCAATTTGAGGGTTCCTTGGCCGGATTCCGGACCTTTTTCACTGCTCAATAGCCTGAAAGGTCCTGTTCCAGCGCGTCTTGCCGAAAAAATGCAGTAACTTTTCGACAGCCTGTTTGAGCCGTTCAAATCTGCTTCTCTGCAAGTACAAATCCCGGCTGATTTCAAAGGACCAGTAGACAATCAGAGCTTTGCCCAGAAGGTTCCTTCTGGGGACAAAGCCCCAGTGCCGGCTGTCCTGACTGTTGTCACGATTGTCGCCCAACACAAAATACTGATCCGGAGGGATGCGAACCGGCCCGAAGTGTTCCCTCATGCTGCCCGGATCTGTATACCGAGCATAATCTTCCTTTAATGGTTTTTCGTTCAAATAAACCGTTCTGCCGATAATTTCCACCGTGTCGCCCGGTTTGCCGATAAGCCTTTTGACATAGGACACATCCCAGTCCAGGGGATACTTGAAAACAATGACCTCACCTCGTTTAGGTTCCTCTCTCCTGTAAATGTTCCTATTGACCAGGATGTGATCCCCAGCAAGCAAGGTCGGCTCCATGGAACCTGTGGGCATCATGTAGGCTTGAACCAGGTAAGGAGCCACCAAGAAAGAGCTTAACGCCTGCATAAGGAGCACAGTGATTGCGAAGTATCCGACGTAGACGAACCATCTATTGTATTTTGCAGGCTCGTAGTTCGTTTTCTTGTTGCGGGCGATCAATGCGGCGTCCGCTGCACAGAAAATAAAGAACGTAAGAGCCATTACTATGGCAAAAGTCATGTAAGGAGGATTGGGCGCAACCACGGTCAAAGATACGGCTAAAATCAGACACAGGATTGGGCCCATAAAAAATAGAACGATTACTCTATTGAAATTGACTGAATATATGTGCCCAAGACCTATCTGAAATATCGTGAGCAATACTGCCAGCCACGCACGCCTCGGTTTGCAATTCATAATGTCCTCCTTTTGTGGATCGGCTGATCAGCGGCCTTCCTGACATTTTGCTGCAGACGACCAGACCGGATGGGCGGCCGTCCCGAAGGTTATCAGTTTTCATACCATGACGGAAAAAGCATACCGCCATCCCATTGCCTGCTCATCACGGCTTTGAGCAACTGGCGGACTACAAATGTGCCGCCGCGCAAGAGAAGCCGCCGGGCGAGGCGGCGCTTGCGTGGATGGCGATGGAAAATACCACGCACGTCGCTTTTAAATCGATCCCAACTCCAATCCAATAGGTCGGAGACCAGAAAGGCCCTATCGTAGGCCATGCAGCCGGCACGCTGTGATGCGCCAGGCAGAAAACCGAAGTTGCGGAATTTCTTCCCGGTGGCGTCCCATAGTTCGGGCCGCCAATAGGGCGTGCCCGGCAGCGGCGTGAGGGGGATAAAAAAGGGATAGTCCAGGCTCAATTTCCAGGCAAAACGGCGCAGGTTACGCACTGTCTCGAGCGTGTCTCCCGGCAAGCCATAGATAAAGCTGCCCACGGTAAACACTTCAGGGTAATCGCGCGCAAGAATCTGGAGCGCCTGTCTGTTGAAATTGGGATTGACGGTCTTGTTTAGAGCATTCAGTGTTGCCCCGTCACTGCGCTCAATACCCAGGTAGACTTCGTTCAAACCCGAACGGACACAACGTGCCAGGGCGCCGGAAGAGGCGTCGCGAACGACGGCGTCCGCTCGCACCCATGCGCTTTGACCAATATGCAGGTTTTTCTTCAGCATCAGTTCCGCCAAGCGGCCCGGAATCTGCGGATCCGCATTGAAACAGGGATCTACCCAACCAAGATAGCGGCGATGAAATCTTCCGGTGAGAATCCGGATTTCCTCCAGCAGGCGTTCGGGAGATTTCGTGCGCAGCATCGGGTGGAGAGTGGATCCGCGGTATTGCCCCATTTGCCTCCAGAGTATGCAGAATGTACACGATCCCACGCAGCCGCGGCCTAGCTCAATGGCAGCCAGATTCGGATGGTTCCGGCTGCCGTGCCCGTAGCAACTCACGGGCAGGAGATCGTATGCAGGAAAAGGCAGTTGGTCCAAATCGGAAATCAGCGGGCGCGGTGCAGTATGTATAATCTCGTCCCCGTCAGCAAATGAAATCCCGGGCACCTGATGCAGGTTCGCGCCTCTTCCTGACCGTAATGCCTGCACCAGGGCAACGACTGTAATTTCCCCTTCACCATGAACCACCACATCGACAAGGCGCGTTGATATCGTTTCGCTCGATACGTGGCTGAAAAAGCAGCCGCCGGCAATGACCCGGGCATGCATATTCTTGGCGAGACGGGCTAACCGTAAGCCTTCCGCGCAACTCACTGCTTCTTCGCCGATGCCGACGTAGGCCGGCTGCAGGCGGCGCATTTCCTCTTCCAGGCTGCGCCAGCCCATACGCAGCGCCGGAGCGTCGAGAATTGCGACCGAGAGATCCGGCATGGCTTCGCGAAGCGCGGAGGCCATCGAGGCAAACGCAAGCGGAGGCCATACGGAACTGGCTGGCCCGTTAAAGGGCCAGAACGGCCTCGGCGGCCGGACAAAAAGAAATAGCTCCTTCATTGTTTTCCACTCACGGCCCATCGCTGAAGCCGTCCAATAATGCTGCTTCCCAACACAAAGACGTTGCCAACGAGCAGCCCGGCGACGACAGCCATCCCTGCCAAAGTCAGCCAAGTTAGAATCAGCGCAGCAAAAACTCCTCCAAAAACCGCAAAGAGCGGCAGCAGAATGGCTCCCATCACGCACATCAGCAGGTAATGTTTAAAATTCGAGGCCATGCGAGAAGGCTTAGCAGACAGCTTGGCTCCAGGAAGCAGCCATATGAGTCCTACCACCCCGAATCCAAACAAATAGCCGGACACAGTCCGCAGCACCCCGCCATGAGGCACAAGATGAAAACCGAAGGGCGTCATGAGCAGCAGGAATATTGCATGCAACCAGCGGTAGCGTGCATTCGTGGGTGGCCGGAACCAGAGCAGCAGAAGAAACGCAATCGCCGCGCCGACGTATAGGCCGGTGCAGCGCTGGCAGACAGGCAATAGCTCACCACCAGGGGCCCAGGCATGGGCAAGGGATTGTGCGCAGACAAATCCGAAAATCTGGTGGAAGAAAGCATTCATAAATCACCCTGAACGATTGGCTATTTTCCCTTTTTCTCGGCGGTTGTATCCTTCCCAGCCGGCCGAGGAATGGCGACCTTGGTCACGTCCTGTTTCGAGCTTTTGAGATCGACCAGATAGAGGGCATTCTCATCGGGCCCGATGTCCTCCAGGCAGGTTGAGGTCGCCGCTATTCGTCTGCCGTCTGCAGACAGGGCGATCTGGAATATAGTCAGGCCTGGTCCACCGTCTTCCTTTTTGCCTTTAAACAGAGCGATCTCGCGTGTGCTGCCTCCGTTGACCGGCACTTCCAGGATGCCGTACTGCCAGAGATGGTCTTTGTTCAGGGTTCTGGAAAATGCCGCATACAGTGTTTGTTCATCCGGCGACCATTCCAGGTTCCCGAGCATAACCATGCCGGTTACAGGAATCGTTCTTTCGAGAGCATTGTCCCGGAAGAGGTGGATGTTCAGCGCTCCTTCACCTTTTGCCGTCAGTGCAAAGCGGTTCCCTTTACTATTTGGCGCCGCGAAGCCGAAGATCTCGCCGTACTCATCTCTTTTTAGCCGTAGAATAGCATTTCTGCTCAGCTTTTCAGGGTCGAGGCGACCCAGTTCATATGCAGCGTCTGCGTCCGTTTCCAATGCGGCGATGTAGTAGAGCTGATTCCCTTTGGCGAAGACATACATTTCTTCATTGCCCTGGGGCACCTTTTGGACCTCCATCGTTTCAAGATTCACCTTGAACAGGACGTTCCCTTTGACGCTTACCGTATTGCCCTTCGCGTCCTTTTCCTCCCCAGACATATTGCTCAAAATAAATTGATGCTTGCCGACCACCGGCGGTGTGAATACAAGTGATCCATCATCCAGTTTTTCTTTTAAAGGTATGAAACGCACCGGATTGGATGAATCGAGAGGAAGAATTGCTACGAAGGAATCCCCATTCACCAGAGCCTGTTTGCCGTCGGGAAGCCACTGGACCGCAAGATATTGCGGAGCGGCAAATATGGTTTCCAGGGTTTTATTTTTGAGATCGTAAAGAGCCGCGGATGCAGTATCAGCCTCGTGGTTCATGATCGGAAAGAGGATTTTGCTTCCATCCGGACTGAACGAAGGGCGGCAGGCGAGTACATACACAATCAGTGCCGCAACTCCAAACAAGGTCAACAGCATATCCTGGATTCTTTTCTTAGGCATATCGGATACCCTTTCCCTTGAATTGATGCCGTCATGCAATGCATTTGAAGCGCCTAATCCCATTGCTTCAAGCCCTCGATTACAGAGAGCATCTCTTCCCGGCGCTTTTCAAACAGGGCGAACAGGCCCAGGATTGCAGCGCCCAGAACAATCCCGAACGCGTACCAGATCCAGGTCTGAGCCAGATTTACCGCGGCATGCCAAATCATGCTGATGATTACCAAGAACAAAAAGACAACGCCGAGGAAAAGATAGGAGCGTATTCGAAAAAGAATTCCTGAAAGCATGCCGAGGACTGAAAACAATAAAAGCACGAGTGGCAGGACGAGCGAATTCCCAAGGCCGGCTATAAACATGTCCGCTGTCGATGAGATGTAGATTGCGATCAACGCCAGATACCGCACCGTTTCGCTTTGAGTCCGCGTGAGACGTTCGCGATTCAAATATTCCGTAATTAACGCAGCTACTGAAATGGGAGCCATCCACATCTGAGGATGTTGAAGGAAACCTAGGCCCATCTGGTGCAACAAAAACCACAGAGAATTATTCGCGGAGATCGCCGCCACCAGTCCAAAACGATAGGAACGCTTCGTAATGGAAAGAAATGCGTAAAACAGGCCAACCAGGAGCCAAAGCGCAGAATAACTCCCGGTCGGATGCATCCAGAAGCCGAGCACCGGAAGGACCGGCAGGAATACGCCGGTGCGCATAATGGGCTCGGCCAGATCTTTCACCCCCTTGCGATCGAAAACCCGGGATAAACCTGCACCCAGAAAAGCAATGGCCATTATGATCAGAGTCCAGTATTTGATAAACCCCTGCACAATGAAAAACTTCGGGGCGGTCAGCCACAGGTGCACGAAAAGAAGCGCAAGCATTCCCTCTGCGAAATAGACAAATAGAAAACGCTTGCTCGCGGGCAACGCGAAAGGATCCCTCTCCGGAACCAGGATGCAATAAATCCCTGCCCCGGCGAACGCAGCCATTACAAGTGCAATTCCGAAAATCGCGGGAAGCGCCAATTGCGCGCCGATCATCGGTACATAGGAAAATGCTTCCTCGAATAGTATTAGCCCAAGTGAAACCAGCGTGAGGGCAATCATTGCCCTGCCCTGTCTCCGGACCGCGTGCAGCCAACTGGAACCGGAGGTTGAGTCTTGAGCAGGCGCAAAATAACAAATAGTCGACGCTATTCCCAGCGCGACCAGCACGATCGACGTTCTGTGCAGCAAAAGTGAAGGATAAGAAGGCCCCAGCCACGCCCACCCCGCCTCTATAATAGCCACGACCCCGAGGAAGAGCGCGCTTCCCTGCCAGCGAAGCCGCCTGCCGCCCACCATCCTTTTGGTCAGAAATACAATCGCGCCAATTATGAGAGCAATGCTCAGCGGACCGGCAAAGCGATCCCCTCTCTCTTCCAATGCAAGCGTGATCCAGAGACTCAGCCCCACAGGCACGCTTGCCAGGAGGGGTTGAATCATCAAAAACCACTCGACCGGCCAACCCTCCTGTCGTTCGGGAATTCGGAGCAGTCGTCCCAGACGGTTGAGCCGGGGTGCATGCCAACTAAGTATTGCCGTGAGCAGCACAAATAGCGAAAGGATCAGCGACGCCGTCCGGCACAACTCCCGAGGGGAAAAGCGCCCGGCGTGAAGAGCCGTAACCGCCGCCATCAGTCCTGCGGCGTACATTCCCTTGAAAGCAAATCGAGCCTGAGGATCCCACAGGCTCAGGACAAGCGGGGCAAACGCCGCGGCCAGCGCCATCCACGCAAGGCTTCCTGCCAGATTCACTCCCGGATAGGAGAAGCTTGACAATAGAAACGTGCAAACTTGAAATGCAAGAAGCGTGAGGCCGCAAAAAACTGCCGCATGAGCGAAAGGCAATGCTTCGTTGCGCAGGTTTATCGGCTCTGATCGATGGCGCAGCACGTTCTCAACCGCAAACCAGATTGATGCGGCAACAGTAAAGCAAAGCGCGTTTGCCAGGATCAGATTCGCTGTCGTGTTTATGCCAAAGCCGATCCAAATCAAAATTCCTATGACATTTGCCATCAACCCTGATGCATAGACGCAACCCGGTATGCCACATTTGATTGCCAACGCGCCCAGCAGCAAGCCTATCACGAACACCACTCCAGCAGACCACCAGGGTCTTCCCGGATCCTGCAAAGCACCCCGCACGGCGAGCAATACTATCAAAAAACCGATCGTCTGAACCCAGTAGCGCATCGTTGGCTGAGAGAAAATCTCGATACGAGGCGCAATATTTGGCATCCGGGTGGCCCGGCCCGCCAGCAGCGCCAGGCAGGCTGCAGCCGTCCATGCAATTTCCAGTGTGTGGTAGGAAAGCCAGTTTCCCGTATCCAGCATACTGACCGAGGCTGCTGCCAGCACGCCGAATGCAAGCCCGGAAACAGATAACAGATGAGATATGAGTTGCGGCCTGTGCTGCCCCAGATACCAGATTCCGGCGCCAACAGACAGGAGGAGCGCCAGCCAGCCCCAGGTAGATCCGATCTCCCGCAAAAATGTCGGCAGCCCGTGGGGATTTAAAAACACCGAAGAAAAAGCCGATATCATCAGGCATGCGTTGCCCACAAGGCTCATGCCTGCTTGAACAGACAGGTAATCGATCGTTATAGCAGCAGCCTCGCTTCGTTGTTTTGGCGAAAACCGGCTGCGCGCCGCAAGCCACAGGAGGGTGACAGCGGCGCTGGCTATGAGGTTAGCCTGTAAAAGCACGAGCAGCGATTCGTGGGAATGCCACACGACGAGAGAGACGGCCGCATTGGCGCCCAGCCCGGAGGCGAATGCCCATCCCTTATTTTGCATTAAAATTGCCACCCATGCCCCCGCCAGACTGGCACACGCTATTGCGGAGGCGGCGACATAATGATCCCCATGCCAGGCCGCCCTTGCACCTAGCAGGACTGCCAGGCCCGCAGTGATTCGAACCCAGCGTGCCGCAGAGTCTCTGATATCCGCGGAAGTTGGCACATCCGAACGGTTTGGGCCCAGGCGTAAAAGCCAATTAGCGACCGCCGCGATGGCCAAGGCAAGGACTGCCCAGCCCAGCATCAAGGCATCGTATGCGCTACCGGGAAGGTAGCGTTCAAAGCTACAGGCAACCAGCAAGATAAAGGCCGATGCGATCGATCCCGATTCGTTCCCACTGACGGATTTCTTTTCCGGGTAGATCCGAAGCGCAGCGGCTATGGCAACCATCGCCCATGCCGTCCACCCCATCGGTGATCCGACATCGCCAATCCAGACAGCTGATTTCGGGTGGAGCGTGACAATAAATGAGAGAGCCGACGCAAGAAGCGCCCCATTCCCGGCAACTCCCAATAGCAATTGGGAATTCAGAAATGCTCGTTCCGATCGAAATTGCGGCGCCGGCAGCTGCACGAATTTCCAGGTTCCGCCTAACCTCCATACGACCGCCCATGCGCCCGACACGACCGTTGCCAACTGCACCACAAAAATCCAGTTCAGCGGGCCGTCTTTTTGGATGACATGCAAGGCATAGGCGAGGGTTATGGCGAAGTTCATTGCTTGGCCCGCCATAAAAACGAATCCTTGAGATCTATCTCTTAATGCGTGTCCCAGCATTACCAGACCGAGCATGCTGATCGGTATGACGTAGCCGGGCAACAGGCCAATGTGCCAAAACAGTGAGCCGGCGGCCGGCATAGCCACGGATCCAAAACCAATAATCGTGGCTGATATGGTGATCAGCAGGATCCCGGAGGCCGAAACCAGCGCAACCAGGTTTCGGATCGCCGCTGCCGACAGTGCATTGCGGTCAACCTTGAAATCCATCGCGCCGAACAACCTCATCGCCCGGCCACGGAGCCACAGCGCTGCAGACCAGATCAGAAGCCATGCTGCAAGGCCCCAGCGCAGCGCGGCCCCGGCAGCAAGATCGTTGTTGAATCTTGCTGCTATTAGCATGGGCGCCGTAAGGGAAAGCAGCAGGAGCTCGAGCACGCGGCTGCGCCTCCATTGCTCCCGAAGCGCCAGAGTGACAGCAACACCCAACATTCCAAGGAGCAACCATGCGCCCAGGCCTCCAACTTGAGTGCGCCATGCAAGAATTTCCTGCTGGATGCTTACAGCCCGCGTGACGATCGATAGCTCCTCCAGTACTGATGGAACTGCGCCATTGAAAGAAAGCAGAGCGTATCCACCTATCACAACAGCCAGGACAATTCGGTCCGGCACATGGAAGTTCGGATTCAGAAGCGCCTGGGCTCCCGGATTGGACTTCAGTCCCATCCTCGCGGCAGCCCAGAGCAGGCAAAACAATGCAAGGCCGATGCCGTAGGCCTGCAGACTGCGCGGATCCATGAGACCGTCGCGATGACCGATTACCCAGGGCTGCCGATCAAGCCATGCGGTAATGGCAAAGAGCAAAGCGATGCACGAAGCCGTTTGAGAAAGGGCAAACAGAATCGGCCATCGCTTGAAGCAGGAAATTGTCAGCCAGAGGGATGCCAGCCAAAAAATAAAGAGCGATATTTGGGCCATCCGGCTCCGGTCAAGAACCAGCAGGAAGAATGGCAAAACCAGGAAAGACGATGTCACCGAGGAGGCGATGACCGGTTGGGCCAAAATGCGGCGTAATCGCTCGCCGATATCCGTCGCCGCCGCGAACCTCTGCGCGATCAGGCCGGCCATCAATGCCAAGGTCGAGTGCATTAGAAAGGCCGCCAGTATAAGACGCGGCCCCGGCACGCCCGGGCATCCCGCAAAAAATCCATGAACGATGCTCATGAAGATCAGGCCTGAACCAACCCAGGCCGCAGGACGAGAGCGATAGGACCACGCGAGCATTAAGGCCGATACTCCCAAGGCTGCAGCCGTAGCGGTATGAAGCCCGAATGTCCCCAGCGTTGGCGATGAAAAACTGAGGGAGAAGGACAGCACGATTGCCACCACAGCGGCGTGACGCCATGCGCCGGCCAGGATCTCCAGAAAGCCGGATTTGATCAATGGCGCTGTCCCACTATCCTTTGAATCTGTGTTTTCCTTGTCCGAACGTGCTCGAGCCATCCCCATTGCGAAAAGTGTCAGCGCCATACCGGCAAGAGCAATCGCAAAGGCAATCCAGGACTGGAGATCGGCGGTCCCGGATTGCGTTCCCACCCAACCGACACCCGCAATTACCGCTGCAATCAGCATTAAACCGGAGAGAAGCGCCCGATTCATCCGCCTTTCGGCGGCTGTCAAAAGAAGGTACAAGGCAAACAAACATGCGGCTGTAACCAGATGCTCAAACACCCATTTTGGGGATGAAGAAGCAGCCCATGCTGCGAAGGCAATCAGGAATGCCAGCGGAGCGAGGAGGTTCGCCACTCTGGCTATAGGCCATTGCCAGACTGCATCAGTGAAAATAGCTTGCTCATCTGCACCACTATGGCTTGGGCGAAAACGCGTCAATAATTGAAAGATCAAACCCAGAAGCAACGATTCCAAAGCCAACACCGACGCCCAGAGCGGCAGATTGTGTGGAGATAGCCATTCCAAAATCCAGACCGACGAGATGCAAAGGAGCGCGAGTCCAAAATAGCTGGCAACCGGCTGTCGCCAGCGACGGTTGAGGTAAAGCGCAAAAAATCCATAAATGCCGCAGACGAAGGCCGGATGCACCGGAGCAGCGACACCTTGCACCAGGACCAGAATCAAGCTGCCCAGCGCCACCGCTTCCGATGCGGTCTGATAAATAGTGCGTTCTGTTTTCCGTGCCTCGCCATAAATGAAAAATGCCGCCAGCACAAGGAGGACATACAATCCGGTAAGCGCAGTCGCACTCTCAGCCGAAACCATTCTGCCGGCAAGGCTCACGTCGATTTGGATTGCCGCGTGCGACAAATTCCCGGCGATCCAGTGGTAGCCCGCCAAATAGCCTGCGATCAACGAAGCAAGCGCCGGAATATGCGCAATGGCAACCCTCAATGCCAGGGCCGCCGCAGTCAACGCCACGAAGTTTACGCCGCAGACCAGAACCACGAGTTGCGGCCGCGGCCAGGCAAGCGTCACGGCATAGAGCATGAGCCCCATACCAAGCAGAGCAATGCCGGTGGCGACGGTCCGCAATGTGGCCGCTGCAGGATCGAATGACAATCGTTGTTGAACCAGGATTCCGGCCGTCGCTATTGGAATTCCAAAAAGCGCAACCAGCATGGCTCCGTTCTGCAGCCCCTTCGCGAGCTCGCCGTAACGATAGATTAAAAAGCCCAGTGCCACTGCCAGCGCAAACGAGGACATGCCGATGAAGGAAAACAGCGCATCGCCATACTTTTGCGTTAGCGGCTTGTAGGAAGCCGTCTTTAGCAAAACGCCTCCGGCGGACAGGCAATAGAGGAAAACCGGCAATAAGCCCAGTGCGGAGTACCGCAACTCTGTGCATCCGGGATGGATAAAACGGACAATCAGCAACTGGCTGGCCGATGAACCAACGAGCCCCAGTGTAAGAAGCCACTGCACGCCCGGGATAAGCACACGCCCGGCGACACCCACAAGACTTGTAAATATGCCGATGGACGCCAGCTCGATCAGAAAATCAAGGAACCCTCCCGTCCCTTTGGATAAGCCTGCGATGGCCAAAAAGTTCAGTGGCACAAGCAGTGTCGCGATTGCCAATACCCCGCGGCTGGTCGACTCCAATTTCCAGCGTTTCAGTGTATAGAATCCGACGCCGAACAGGGCGGCGGTAACACTGACAAAGATGAGAAACTGAAAGTACGGGATCCGTTCCAACTTATCCCACAGGCTGATGATCAGCGCTATCGAGCAGCCGATTATCAAGAGCCCTCCGACCACCTCTCCCCAGCGAATATTTCGCTTTTCCATGAATGCCGCCAGGATTTCCGAAAGCGGTTTGCGGGGAGGTTTTGGAGGCGGCGGAGGACTATAGGCTTGTCGGGCCGGCGGGCGCAAAATCTGAGGCGGGCTCAATTTTGGCACAGCATGTTCAATGGAAGGTTTTGTTATAGGCTTGTCATGGGAGAGCCCCAAAGAAATCGCGGCCGATTTGAACATGTCTTCCGGCGCTTCAGGAAGTGCGGGCTGGATCTGCGGCGGAGTTGAAGCGGTGGCAATAGGAATGGGCGCGGGCTCCGGCTTGGAGACCGGGATTGGGGTGGGGGGCGCCGGCACCGGGGGCTGCGGCTGCGTTTGAGAGATCACGGATGAGGAATCCGGAATGACGACGGGACCTTGAGGAACAGCGGCGGGAGGCACAGGTTCATCTGCAGCCTTCGGCGTGAAAAGCACGTTTTTTCCAAGCATTTTCCGCCGGTATTCGATCGTCGACTTCAACTGCTTGAATAGCGAGTTGTCAATAAGGCGATACTCCGATAAGCGAAGGATCTGCCGCTCCATGGCCTGAAGATCCTTCAACTCGGCGGCCTCCGAGCATTTTAAATCCAGACCGCAATGCGAGCAGTACCTATCCCCTTTCCCAAGCGCCCCGCCGCATCTCAAGCACCGTAGGTCTTGGCCAGTTTCCATAACATAATTCCTTAATTGAATGATGCCGGGATAAACTTGGCAATGCTCCTTTGCCGCAGACCATTAGTAAAGCCTGAAGGATGCCTCGATGTAATCTCGGGACACGCCTAAATCGGCATCATACAAAGCCCCGATCCAGCTTTGTGCCTCGGCGAAGTTTTGATCCGCTGCTTTCCTGAACCACTTCAGAGTTTCCGCAAGGCCTTGCGGGCTATTGCGTCTCTCAAGATATGTCTTTGCCAATTCGCAGCGGCAACCAACAAAGCTCCCCGGCTTCCCATAAGATCTTCTCCTTCGTGGCGTTGATGACGAAGATTCTGATCTCCTGAACTGAATAGCGACATTCGGTCGAAAACACTGCATCGCTCTCTGAAAGCCGTCATTTCTCGTGAATAAGGGCCGCTTCCGCCATTTCCCTGATCCTGCGCAGATCAAGCTTCCCCGTACCAAGAAGGGGAAACGCCTCCACATGAACGAACTGGTCCGCGCGCGGCCTCCAAAGGTTCGGGAGATCGCTTTGCGTCAGTTTTTCCAGACATTTCTGCAAAAACTCTTCGTTCAGCCTGTGAAGCACGACGAGCCGTTCCCCCTTTTTTTCGTCGCTTACACCCGTAACAACAAAAGTCTGCTCGGTGGCCCCGGCTGCTTCGTGCAGTTTTTCCTCCACCTTTCCATGCGGCACCATTTCTCCGCCGATTTTGCTGAAGCGAGTCAGGCGATCCGTTATCTGAAGGAATCCGTCCTCGTCGATCGCGGCGATGTCGCCTGTGACATACCATTTGCTTTCTGCCGTCGGGGCCGTTGAAATGCCGATTGCGCTGCCTGGTACCAGCACTTCGGAGGTTTTTGCGGGCAGGCTGAGATAACCCTGCATTACGTTTGGTCCCTGCACGAGCATCAGGCCTGATTGACCCACCGGCACGGGCTTCAACGTTGCCGGATCGACGATGCGGACCGATACGCCCGGCAGCGGATGCCCGATTTTTCCGCGTTTGGCGCCGACCTGACGATATCCCGCAGACCGGAAATCAAGCGTGTTTACCGCCACGCACGGTGCGCATTCGGTACAGCCGTATCCTTCCAGCGGGCGGATGCCGAACCGTTCCTCGAATGCCGTCGCCAGCCGGTCCGGCAACTTCTCCGCCCCCGTCATGACGACGCGCAGGCCTCCGAATTGCTCCGGTGTGCAACTTCGCATATAAATTTGGAGAAGGGTCGGGGTTGCCGCCAGAAACGTCGCCTTGAAGTCACACGCCATCTGTCCAATTGTTTTTCCATCGAGGGGATTGGGATGAAAAACAACTCCTATCCCCAGCGCGCTCGGCATATGGAGCGTTACTGTAAATCCGAACGAATGAAAAAACGGCAGGATGCCGAGCAGGCGATCATACGGATTTAATCCAAACACCTGCTCGATTTGCTCGATGTTTGATCCGATATTGTAGTGGCTTAGGATCACGCCTTTCGGATCTCCTGTGCTGCCGCTGGAAAATATCACCGTCGCCACGTCTTCCAGGCCGATTCTGGATTTGCATCCCAGCGCACGCTCCAGCATCCCGACCGGGAGCAGGCATGCCATCAGCAGTGCGCATAGCTTTTCAAAAACCGTAGGCGGGCCCGCAACCTGAGCCTCCGTATTGCCGCCTTCCTTCCGCGCTGCGGTCCCGACCAAAGCCTCGAGGCAAACCGTCTCGCAGGGAATCCTCAGCTTCACCTTTTCGAGAAACGCCCTGGATGTGACCGCCTTCCCTATACCACACTGGGCTATGCAGGAGGCCAAAGCCTCGTTGGAGAGCGTGTAGTTGAGGTTGACGGGTATCCGCCCTGACAACATTGCGGCATAGTTCACCAACGCTCCGGGCACGGATGGAGGCAAGAGAATGCCCACCATTTTCTGGTCAGCCCACACGCGGCGCAGCCGTCTTCCCAGAAAAACCGACCGCGCCAAAACCGCACCGAAACGCACTTTGGGGTTTTGCCCATCTCCCATTGCATAACGAAGGGGATGCCAGCGCGCCGTATGAACCAAAGCCCGGTGGAGCGGCCGCATGCGCCCTTTGCGGAACTGCCATGCCTCGGCCAGCAACTCCTGAACAGCCTGGCGCACCTCGAACGGCGTCGCCGAAGACGGCATTGGAGCGCCGTAATTCACCGTCACCGGATAGGGAATCCGGCGCGGGATTTTCCAGAGAAAACGGCCCTTCCTGTAGCTGAAGATACTGCCCCAAACGCCATCCAATCCGATGGGAATAATCGGCGCATCCAGGTCTTTCATGATGCGCTCGAAGCCTCGACGGAAAGGGAGCATCTGGCCGATGCGCGTTATCTGGCCTTCGGCGAAAATGCAGATGACGTCTCCGGCTCGAATGCCGTCGCTGGCCATTCGGAGTGACGCGATCATTTCACGCGGGCGTTGTTCCGAGGAGATGGGAATCATCCCCATGATGCGCGCGAATGGCTTGAAATACCAAAGTTCGTAAATGCCTTTGTATACGATGAACCGCACCCGCCGGTCAGTCGAAGCCAGCAACAGCATCGCATCGACAAAGGACACATGGTTGCAGACAAACAGCGCCCCGCCCTTTGCGGGAATGTTGTCTCGGCCCACAACGTGAATACGGTAGATGGTTCGAGTCAGAGCCCACAACACAAACCGAAGCAGGGAGTCAGGCAAAAGGATCATCACATAGACCGCCCCTGCCATGGTAAGTACGCCGCCGAAAAGGAAGATCTGGCTGGGAGACAACTGGACTGCTGACGTCAGTAGGTAGTGCGCTCCCGAGGCCAGGAATATGCCGACGAAGGACAGAAGGTTAGCCGAGGCAAGAACTTCGCCTTTTTTTGATTTATCGGGTCGATGCTGCAAAAGCGCGCTTACGGGAACAATAAAAAATCCCGCAGCAATTCCCATAAGAGCCAACCTGGCCAGGGACGCCCGGAGCGACAATCCGGGAGAAGCCATCAATATGAATGCAATGGAAATCCCGGCGGCGCCGAATGGCACAAGGCCGTATTCGATCTTGGAGCCGGACAAATATCCGGCCGCGAGGCTGCCCAGTCCGATTCCGACAGCCAGCGCCGCGTTCAACCAGCTGATCTGAGATTCGCTGACCTTCAGGACATCGGCGCCGTAGAAAAACACATTCAAAAGCAGAAGCGCCCCGATAAAACTGAAGTAAGTGTTTCCAAGTACGGCAAGGATGAGCGGTCGGTCTCCGCGCCAGGAGCGCATCTGGCTGAAAAGGTTGCCGAGAAAATTAACACGGAATTTGCGGTGCGGATCCGCGGCAGGCACTCGAGTAATGCCCAGGCTGGTCGTCAATCCGACAACCGCAAGCCCGATAAGAATCACCCCGGAACGGCCGTGAGTCCCGCGGAAATGTTCCGCCATGAGCCCGGCGGTAACGGTGCCGAAAATGATAGCCGTGTATGTGCCGAGTTCGAGGAGGCCATTGCCCCAGGACAATCTTTTCTCCGGCAGCAACTCGGGCAGAAGGCCGTACTTTGACGGCCCGAAAAACGCGCTGTGCACACCCATCAGGAAAACACAGGCCAGAAGGATCGGCATGTTTATATATGCCAATCCCATCAGGGCGACCAGCATCACAAGAATCTCGAAAACTTTTACTCCGATGCTGATTGTGCGCTTGCTGAACCGGTCAGCAAGAAAACCCCCGGCCATGGAAAACAAAATAAACGGCAGAGAAAACAGCGCAGTCACCAATTCGCCTATGCGATGCTTCTCGGCAAGCGTCACGTTCATCGCAACCAGCATGAAAATGACCAGGTTCTTCAAGATGTTGTCGCTGAACGCTCCCTGGAATTGCGTAACAAACAGGCTCCAAAATCCACGGAGCGATGCTGTTTTTTGAGTGTTTTCCGATTCTTGCATTTTTCTCGATCGCGCCTCGTGGAACGATTGTTTTGATCTGCGCCCGGCAAGCTTTCCGATCATGTTCCGGCATGGAATGGTCTATGTATAACGCCGGATTCGATGTTCTTCCATAATTCCCTATGAGTGAACTATTTCAGTGAAACCTCCTCGCGTGTGGTTTTCCGAAGTTTGTTATCCGGCGTTACTATCAGCAGCTGATCGGAAGGAGAAGGTATCGCCGGGTTGTTGGAAGGTTTGCGCTTCAACCGGAACAACCACTCCGAAAATGCCTCTGCATTCAACTCGGAAGCCGCTGTTCTGGCAGGATTTGTGACTGATTCCACTGCATACGCGAAAGATTGACTGCGTTTCACTTCATACAAATCAACCCTGAGCTCGATGACATCCCCGTTCATTGTGCCGTAAAAGCGTATTTTGACATTCGGAACTTCAAATACAATAAACTCCCCGATAACCAGTCCGGGAAAACTCAAGTCCTTTTTCTCTCGCCCAATATTCATTTCTCTGATCAACTGAACACTGGATCCCTGCTGCTTGATTTGGACCTCTCGCGCCAGTATGTATTCGTTGCGGGACAGCTCCGCATCCGCAAGAAGCGTGATCGCATTGAAACCTTCTTTGCCGGCGACCGCTTCGTTTGCCTCCAGCGTGTGCCAGCCGGCGATTTGCGCATGTCCGCGATGCTCGATCGCCTCCCGGTAGACCGGCAGTTGTTCATTTAGAGCCCGAAGGAGGTCGGGGACATTCTCCTGTGTTATCTTGATTGTTCTGCCCTCGATCACGAACATGAAAATCACATTAGGATATTTGACAGCCATTTCCAGCGAAGCTATGGTCGATTCAACCTCCTGGTATGCCCGGCCTAGCGTGAAAGAATCCATCTTGCTCAGTTGTTCCAGGGTTGGCCGGGATGCCGTCATCGATCGCGTTGTTGCCGTTACCATAACTGCGGGTGTGGCTTTTGACGGGGTGGCTGCTGAAGTTTCCGGCGATGCAACCGCGCCCAGCTCGCCTTGCCCCATTGCTTTCGGGCGCCACTCTTTCGCAAGGCGTCTGGCTTCTTCCAGTTGCCGGGGCGTCATCTTCTCAGAAACTGCATCAAGCAGTTTCAGTGTTTCCTCCTGCGGTTTTCCTCTTTCTGCAGCAGCCGACAGATTCAGCCAGAAGTAAGCCTGGACGTAATCCTGCGAAACTCCGATGCCTTGCTGATACATCACTCCCACGTCGTGTTGCGCATTGACATAGCCCTGTTCTGCAGCTTTGCGGTACCACTTTGCTGCTTCTGCATGATCCTGAGAAACCGCATCACCCTCAAAGAACTTAATCCCTAAGTTGTATTGTGCGGACGGATCTCCCTGTTCTGCAGCAAGGCGATACCACCTCACTGCTTCCGCGCTGTCCTTCGCGACCCCCTTGCCTTGCGAATACAGTTTTCCCAAATTCGACTGGGCACGGACATAGCCTTTTTCCGCCGCCATGCGAATCCACTTCACGGCCTCCGCGTAGTCCTGAACGACTCCGCTGCCGGTAGCGTACATCAACCCTAAATTGTTCAGAGATATAACGTGGCCTTGTTCCGCGGCCTTCCGATACCATTTCAATGCTTCCGAATAATCCGGAGGAACACCGATGCCTTGATGGTACATCACTCCCAATCCATGCTGAGCGTCAACCTGGGCTTGTTCTGCAGCTTTGCGGTACCATTTCAGGGCTTCCGAATAATTCTGAGGAACACCCCGGCCTTGGATGTAAGCAAATGCCAATTTGCTTTGCGCCTCAGCATTGCCCTGCTCGGCAGCCTTCAGCAAAGCGGCGATAGTCTCAGGCGAATCGGTCTGCCCCTGTTGGGGCACAGGATCATTCAGATTATGGCTCAGGGTAGTATGGCCTGGGCACGATAAAAGCAGTATGGCCGCAAGCTGAAAAATCCCATAGATTTTCATGCAATTATCCTCTTTCGAAGCCGCTGCGCAGGTTTTGCCTCCAAAACCTCAGGCCTTATCTGGTATCCTGCCATCGCCGGTTCCACCCAATGATTCCCGCCAACACCGCCCCGGGACAGTCGAAGATCGCCAGCAAAAAAACCGCGAGCGATAGCACGCCAAGCGTATTCTTGACGAATTGATGACTCTCCAAACTGACAGACAATTAAGGATGTTGTGCAGAATCCCGAACTCAGTACATCCGGCAATGGAAAGGAACGTCAGGCGCCTGAACTTCTTGATCTCCTGCCATCCACATACGTAGGCGAGAGTGAAAAAAGTCGATCCTGTAAATAAACGCAAAGCACCTGTCGAATTATCGCCCGTTTGGATCAGGAATCCTGCAGCTAGTATAATCACAGCTGAGGCCAATAATGAAAGCGTTTTCTGCCAATTGGGCCTATCTGCGAATATTACTGAGAGTGTCGCCCTGGCTGAAATCCTCTCCTGCAATTCGCGGCAGTGTCACAAAATCCGACTGAACCGAATTGCCGGTAAGTCGATCCTTCAGCGTGACGCAAATCCTCCCGGATTTGGCCTGATTTGGGACGACCAGCAAAAGATTCTGCAAAACCTCCGGCCTTGGCGGATTGCAATATGCCCGGAGTATCTGTCCTTGTTCATTCTGCACTATAATCTCCAGCCGCGTGCTGGGGAAACTCGGCATTTGAGGGGCATTGACGCTGCACGGCACCAGGTCTCTGGAAGACGTAAAAAGTTCATCGGGCACAGAGGCCCAATTCCTGAATCGCACCGTATATGCATCGGCCCGATCAAGAAGCCCGGGCGGCATATTTGTTGTATTAGCGGCCAGTATTTCGATCACGGGCTTTGGGATTCTCAATGCATATGCCCCTTTTGCCCCGACTTTGGGCGGAGCGATATCAGTCGAGGGAGCGTTGGGCGCACCAGTTACGTACGTCGAATCCTTTCCCGGTGAAGACAATTTATTTTTCAAATTAATGGTTTGAGATCCGGCAGATTCCGTTTCCAGCCTGACTGGAGAGGTCGCGAGGGATTTAAGGCCTTTCTTGATCGCATCGTGAATTTCACCTTCGGTCTGGGGATTGGCTCCCATCCCGTGGAATCGGATAATGCCCTCATGATCAATCACAAAATAGCTCGGAAAAACATTTACTTGAAATGCACGCTGGATTTTTGCATTGGCATCACGTGCGTGCGTCCAGTTCATTTTGTTTTTTGTAATATGTTCTCGCCACTTTGCCTCATCATCATTCACATCCACGCTGATCAGGGCAAAGGATTCGTTGCCATACTTTTTTGCCAGTTGCCTGAGAAAAGGAATTTGACGGAGACAAGGCGGGCACCACGCGCCCCAAAAATCAAGCAGGAGTACTTTTCCCCTTAATTCCTCCGACGAGATATATTCGCCGTCCGAGGTAAGGAGTGAGAAATCCGGCGCGAAATTTTCAATGACACGGCGTGGATTTCCGATGATCCTTCGTGCTCGTTCGGCCGTGTCCTCATCATCAGCTTTGCTGACATAAGCTCGCAGCTCTTCGAGCCCTTCCTCGAGCCGGTTTAACCGGATCAGCGTTACTCCCAAATTGTAGCGGGCCATGGTCAATTCGGAACTGAATTTTAGAACTTCTCGGTAAGCAGCTTCAGCCTCTCGGAGTTTGCTTTCGTCAGGCTTCCCGGATTTCTCCATGGCGGCCGAGGAAAGGGTATTGCCCTTCAGATTCCAGGCCTTGATGAGAACGCCCGGGTCATTGCCGCCCATCCGGATCAGCTGGTCGCAAATTTGCAGCGTGTTCTTGCGGGCTCCGAGCTTACTATAGGTCTGCGCTATACCCCAGAGACAGTCAAGGTCCTGGCTTTCTCTAAGGCCATTGGCCTTTTTGTAGAACCGCAGGGCCTCTTCATAGTTTGCCCGCCGGTAATTTTGTGCGGCTTTATCGTATGTGCTATCGAATTCTTCCTGCGCCCTGACGATTCCGGCTGGCGCAAAAGATAAGATGAAGGCAACAGCCGTTGCCAGCATGAACCGTCGAACAACATGCCTCAAGCCGGCCGGGAAACGAAGCTTTGTTGCCCTCTGGAAAACAACCTGAAGATAATGCGGTTTTTCAGATCTGTTCATGGTTGGCCTCAAATGGGTAAAATGTTGTATCTCGTGTTTCTGTTCATACGGATACAGTGCAAATTTGCTCTGTGTTTTATGAATAGAAACTGTGCCATTTGTTGGATTTAGGTTTTCCTGGACTACCATCTTGACTCTCATGAGATCTCCACTGCTATAATCACCCGTGAAGATTGATGTCTCCTGATTTGAATAGCGGCGTTTTGCCCCGGAAACTGCATTGTGGCACCAGAGAGGCCGACCCTGATCCAGCCTTTTCCGGCAGAATGCATCCGGCATCGGCGAAACTGGAAACTGTTTAAAATCCCTGGTTTCTTCCCTCCCAAGCTGGTGCATGAAGCATGTGAACAGGTTGGGCCGGGAAATACGGGAACCCATATTTAATTGACTGCAAAAACAGGGGGATTTGGACAGCGGCCGGGAAATTGCTTTGGGGAAAAGAAGCAATCATTCTGTTGTTGACTGCCGGGAGAGAGCGGGATTGTTGCTTTGATTTACCCCGGGATATGACAAAAATCCGGCATCAAGCCTCTATCGTTGTCGTTGAAAGAACGGCGGCGAGAAAACTAGCCAACCGACGAGCAGACCGATGCCGAGCGTGAAGAGGCAGAAAATCGGGATGAATATGAATCCGACGACGGCGGTCGAGCTTGTATCCCCTCCCGCGTAGAGCGGATACCAGATACCCACATGCCCGGGGACCATGAGACACAATATGCCCAGCAAACCGCAAATCCCCAGGCAGGAAAGCCGGACGGCCGACGTGCGCCGGGCTGCCGCGCCGCAAACCGCAGACAGCACGCCAAAAGGAATAAGCCCGAGCAGGGCCACTGTGAACAAATTGTGTCCCGGGGCAAACTGCCTTTTTGTAATATCTGAGAGCGCCGCCAGTGAGCCGATGCGGCCGACGAATACTTCGATCCAGAAAAGGATCACCGATGGCGCAAGCAGCCCCAAACGCAGAGGGGAAAAAATCCATAGTACTTTTATCTTTAAACCCGCGCGCACCCTGGATGACTTCGGAGCCAATCCGGTTTC
>JAEAME010000482.1_pt1 | contig 40487 bp, 41 predicted proteins | sample 8958731 | NCBI WGS metagenome assembly JAEAME01 (sample SAMN16933194, study PRJNA681113) | bioreactor sludge metagenome | isolation source: anerobic bioreactor sludge (Control) | place: India:Bengaluru | collected 2018-10-24
CCGCGTGCGCGGTGCGTGGTCACGACGGAGAAATTGCGGCAGTTGCTGACGAAACAACTGAATCGGCTTAAATAGAGTATCCGAGAAAGGAGCAGGATAGTGAAAACCAGATTAATACATCCTTTATGGACTCACTTCCCGGCAGCGGCGGCTCTGGTAATCTTCATCGTCTATATGTTAGCTGGAGGGAACCTGCCGGAGACTGTTCCGGTTCATTTCGGCAATAACGGGATGCCGTATTCATATGGTTCGCCATGGTTGGTGGGAGGGTTGACTATCGGCTTATCGTTATTATTCATGGGCATTTCCATTTTATTGGACGAGTTGTGGGCCAGGCAGGAAAAGAAGAAAACGTTTAACTGGCTTTCCCTGATGGATGAGATCACTGTCGGCGCCATGGTGGGTATCAACCTGGGATATCTGGCCTTTCTTCATGAGAATGAAGCCCTGTTCCGCTATGATTGGAGTTACCTGGGACTGGTAGGTGGCGGTGCCGTAGTTCTCGCGGTCCTGTTGGAAATCTTGCGGCCTTACCGGCCATATGCCGGACAAATCGAGGAAAAAGACAGCCATATCACTAAAACAGAGATTGAACGGTGTCTGAAAGAAAATATCACCTTTGTTTATTGGGATTATCAGAATCCGTGGTATGTTACTTTGTTGACAGTACTGCTGCCGCTGACTTTCCTGGTATCCGGAGCACTGATGTGGTTCGAAATGCCCTGGTTGTCCGTGATGTTTTTTTTCATTGCCTTATCTTCAATCATGCTTTATGGCGGGCAGCGGGTCATGGTTAACCGTGAAGAAATCATTATCAGGTGGGGAATTCTGGGGTTTAAAGTACTCAAGTTGAATGTGGAAGAAATTGACCAGGTTGAAAAACATGAGTTTGCTCCTTTACGGGATTTTGGGGGCTACGGCATCCGTTTCAACCGGGAGATGACGGCTTATTACCTGCGGGGCAGCCGGGGCGTGAAGTTGACCACGAGAAATGGGAAGAAATACCTGATCGGTTCGGACACCGTGGATAACCTGGCCGCAGTGATTGGGGCAGTTTCGCAACAATCAAAATACGACCAGGTTTGAATTTATAACTGGTTTAACGGCATAATTCGTAGTAGAATAATAAATCCGGTTTAGGAATAAGGAAGATGGAAGAAGGATTACAGCAAATATTGAATATTTTACCCGTCATCATTCCCCTGATGATACTGGAGTTGGCTTTGATGGTGATTGCCCTCGTCGATGTCATCCGGCGGGAACCGCAGCGGGTAAGGTGGAACAAGGTGATATGGATAATCATCATCGTGGCGGTTAATATCATCGGCCCGATCGCCTACTTTATATTCGGCCGGCAGGAGGCTCCGCTTGACAGCGATAAAGACTGAAAACCTGTCCAAGATATATGGTGCCGTCAGGGCAGTAGACAACCTGAACCTGGAGATCCCCGATAATGTTGTCTTCGGCTTTCTCGGCCCGAACGGTGCTGGAAAAACGACCACGGTAAGGTTATTAACCGGCTTCTCGCGCCCGACCACAGGGAAAGCTATAGTAGCTGGTGAACAGGTAAAGGGTGATAACTTGCAGCTGCAGGCGAAAATCGGCCTGCTGCCTGATGTCCCGGCTTTCTACAACTGGATGACCGGGAGAGAATTCCTTTATTTCGTAGGTGAGATGCATCAATTACCGCTGCCGGAAATCCGAAAACGAACTGATGAATTACTGGCATTAGTTGAGCTAAAACAGTCTGCCCGGCGTAACATTGGGGGTTATTCCCGTGGTATGCGGCAGCGGCTCGGAATTGCCCAGGCCTTGATGAACCGGCCGCAAGTACTCTTCATGGATGAACCAACTTCTGCCCTGGATCCGATAGGCAGGAAAGAAATGTTGGCCCTGGTACAAAACCTCCGTGAAACAGCCACCGTGTTCATGTCAACCCATATCCTTTCTGATGTGGAACGTGTCTGCGACATGGTAGGCATAATTGACAAGGGTAAACTGATTACTGTAGATAAGGTCGATGCCCTGCAGAAAAAATATGCCCGTTCTATTTTTGAAATGGAATTTAACGAAGATCCCACGGCTTTTGTCGATACGCTGCGCCAGGTACCCTGGCTGGCAGAACCGGCAATCGTCCCGGAAAACGGGAATATGGTGGTGCGGGTACGGGCAATTGACGTGAATCATGCCAGCAAAGAGTTGCTGCGCATGGTCAGTACCAGCGGCCTGACTTTGCGCCGTTATGAGCTTACTTTACCGGACCTGGAAGAGATATTCGAAAAAATCCTGAATGGAGGAGGCAATTAATGAAAGGGCTGCTGCCTCTTCTGAAAAAGGAAATTAAAGAACAATTTAAAACATACCGTTTCCTGGTATTAATGAGTGTTTTTCTGTTTTTTGGCTTGACTACTCCAATAACCCTGAAATATTTACCGGAAATAATTAAGATAGCGGGAGAACAGTTGGAAATCAATTTCCCGCCGCCGACGGCGATCGAAGCCCTGCTTAGTTATTCCGGCGATATCAGCCAGATCGGAGTTTTCGTCATTGTTTTAGTGGCCATGGGCAGTATTGCCAACGAACTGCAGCGGGGCACTGCCCTGATGGTGCTGAGTAAACCGGTCAGCCGGCTGGCTTTCGTGACCAGTAAGTTGCTGGCGGTTAGCTTCACGGCAATTTGTTCACTGGCAGTTGCCTCGGCAGTATGTTTTGGTTATACGGTATGGCTGATCGGAGGCGCTGATGTCAGTGACTATATTGGTATGAATATCATGGTCGGCTTGTTCATGGTGTTCAGTATTGCGACCACACTGCTGTTTTCCAGTTTGTTCCGCAGTTCATTAGCGGCCGGGGGGGTAGCCCTGGGGGTAATTATCGGCCAGGCGATATTAACCGCATTACCCAAGGTGGGTGACTTTATGCCGGGGCAACTGCTGGGGTGGGGCAATAATATCCTTACCGGAGGCGATACCTATTGGTGGGCGATGGTAGTTGCGGTAGTCCTGATCGTTTTGTTTGTTTACCTGGCGCAACGGTCTCTATCAAATAGGGACATCTAGATATCCAGACCTGGGAATCAATACATGACTAATAAAAAGGGACGCTGATTGCAGCGTCCCTTTTTCGTCTTAATTGATTAGCAGCTATTTAGCCGGATCCATGACCCGCCCCAAGAAGATAATGCTGCCGGTGGCATTGTCCCGGATAAGGTAGATAAACGGCCGGTTGATCGTCATCGTGGCTGATTCCGGCATGGAAGTCGTTCCTACCATCACGGCGGTAGCAGCAGCAGCTTCAGTCCCGGCTTCGTCTACCGAGACGAAAGCTTTATGCAAGACGTCCTGGATAAAAAGGTCTTTTTGCCCATCCATGCCAGAGAAATCAGCCTGGTCGGAAAAAGCAATTCCCATGCCTAATTGGCTGAGGGCATCTTTCAGACCGAAAGATGAATCGTATTCAAATTTGGGTAAAGTCAGGGAGACGGAATAAATTTTCAACTGGCCAATAATCTGTTGCAGCACTGCATTGTCAAGGGAAGATTCGAATTTACTGAATTGCCCGTCTTTAGGAAGGAGGACCACCATGGCCAGTTCACGCCCGTCATATTGTAGTTCAACTGCCTGGTAATCAATCCCTTCGGTATAGCGCATCGAACTGATCTGTTTCATCAGGGGAACACTGAGGGTGCTGCCGTCCAGTTTAGTGAAAGTACCGTTGGTAGTCATCTCTTCTTTGAACGGATTCAACCAGGCTGCATTAAAGTAGATGGCATTGGTGAGGACCATGCGGGTCATCTGGTTTACGCTACCTTGAGGAATAAGATCCTTGATACGGTTTTCTGTTTGTTCAGCCACCCAGTCGTTAATAGTGACCCGGGACTTTTCCGTATCTTTAATGAAGTCTACCGTCCTGAGTCCGGCACCATAGTTGATCGCCAGGGTGTCCAGGAAAGGAGAAAGGAACTTGAAATCCTTCTGTCCCCAGATGGAATTGGCGATACGGAGACGGAATCCTTCACTGTCCTTACCGGCGGCTCCCTGGCCTCTTTTCTCCAATTCCAGATCGAGCCAGTTGAAGGCCGGGTGCAGCTTATCCTGTTCCGGGGAAAATTCCAGGGCGTCGGCCATGGCTTTTTCTGTATCACCGGCGGCTCCGGCATAGGTCATGGCTAATGCTTCCGAGATGCTGTAAGGAGAGAAAAAGATATTATCGCCCTGACCGGCAAGAGACTGATACAACTTCAAAGCAAAGGTATTATTTCCTTCTACCAGTTTAGATTGTGTTTCCGTGCTGGCTTCAGGCGAAGTGTCTCGTGGTTTATCTGACTTAACGACTCCTGCCGAAGCGGCCGGGCTGCATCCTGCCATTCCAATTATCAGCACAGCAGTTAACATAATAAAAAACAGACGTTTCATATGGTCTCCTTTTCGGTAGTATTGCATCTTATATAACGTTTCCTGATGAAAAAAGATAGTCATCAAGGTGTACTGCGTGATCCAACGACTCGAAAACTTGACTACTTTTTATCTCGATAATAGACTGAAACCGCAATTTACTTCAGGAGGTACTTAATGGGAAGAGTGCAGGATAAAGTTGCCATTATCACTGGTGGATCTACCGGACTAGGCCGGGCTACCTGTTTACTCCTGGCAAAGGAAGGAGCCACGGTCATTAATGCTGATATCCAGGATACGAAAGGTAAAGAACTGGTTGAAGAAATAACCAGGAACGGTGGTACTGCCCGGTACTTTCATATGGACGTAACAGTTGAGGATGAGATCAGGCAAGCCTGTGCCCGGGTATTTGAGGAATTCAAACGGTTGAACATCCTGGTGAACAACGCCGGGATCACCGGTGCTATCAAGCCTACTCATGAAATAACTATTGCCGAATGGGACCAGTTGATGAATATTGATGCCCGCGGTGTTTTCTTGTGCACTAAACACGCGGTGCCGTACATCAGGCAGAGTGGCGGGGGGAGTATTGTGAACATATCGTCGGTATATGGCATTGTTGGTGGGGTCGATGATCCCCCTCCTTTCCTGTATCACGCAGCCAAAGGAGCAGTGCGTTTAATGACGAAGTCCGATGCTGTGTGTTATGCTGGCGATAATATCAGGGTCAACTCGGTCCACCCGGGCTGGATATGGACGCCAATGCTGGATGGCGTCGGTAAAAACGCTCCGGAAGGCCAGGAGGAATTCAACCGCCGGCTATTGAGCAGGATTCCACTCCGCCATTATGGGGAACCCATCGACGTGGCCTACGGGGTACTTTATCTTGCTTCGGACGAATCCAGGTTTACAACCGGGAGTGAACTAATAATCGACGGCGGGTATATCACACAATAAGCTACCCATATCGGAATGATGTACTTGTCTGTTTCTTGTTTTCACTGCTAGTTATACAACTGAAGGAGGAAAAACGAAAGTGACAACACTACAGAAATATAATGCTTATGGTGAAGATATTAAAAGATACATGTTTTTACGAACATCTCCGCTGGCAGTGAAGATGATTAGGAGTATCAATGATATTCCTCAAGGAGCTTTGCAGCCGAAGAAGGACCGTGGTTATCATTTTGCCCAATGTCAAGCTTTCTCCCTGTCGCGCCGGCAGGGTACTACTGTGGCTATGCTGAAGGAAGATAATTGGTGTTGGGGACCCTTGTTCGCCTATGGACTTATTGATCCACACGTTGCTGATAGATTTCCGGAACTTAAGCATGATATGGAGCATGTCCCATTATTGGAATACGATAAGTATATCGGGATTGTTTCGAGTCCTCTGAAAAAAACAGTATTTGAACCAGATATAGTCCTGATCTATTCCAATGTCGCTCAATTAAGGAATGCTTTATGGGCTTTGAGTCAAATTGGGGCAGGGATGATCAGTACTCCTCTATATCCGGTGGCTTCATGTGCTCTCTCTGTTGTGCCGGCACTTTCCGGAAAGTATTGTGTTACGCTCCCTGATCCCGGTGAATGTGGGAGGGCGTTAGCCGGAGAAGATGAACTCATTTTTTCTGTACCTGAGAACAAATTAGGTGAATTTGTGACTCAATTAAGGATCTTTGAAGAAAGGAAGTTGGGGTACCGAGATAATGCTTTATTGGAAATGCGCCCTGATTTTCCCCGCCCTGACTTTTATAAAAGACTATTTCGTGAATGTGGCCTGGATGGTGATGATATCCCAACATGGCCTGAGTAATGATATATGTGTGTCTTTTTATTCTCTTATTTGACGAGCATCAATAACAGGCTATGATTGATTGACATGAATCGTATGTTAATAATATAATATATTTCGATATATCTGATTATATCGTATTGAGGAAAAAGTTGACCTATAGTACCCATTTCCATGGTGGGCATCCCCGGGCTGACGGCCCCTTCCAGAAAGGAGTTTTCAAGTATATCATCCTTTCCTATTTAAAAGAAAAACCGGGGCATGGTTACGAAATTATCCGGGCTTTAGAAGATCACCTACATGGCCTGTATGTCCCCAGCGCCGGTACGATTTACCCGCGATTGCAGATGCTGGAAAGCGGTGGCTACGTCACCTCCTTACTTAAAGAAGGCAAGAAAGTATATTCCATTACTGAGGAAGGGCTCCGTTTCCTGGAGGAGAATATTGACCTGGGCCGTGATATCGAAGAGCGCATGAATGCCTGGGCGGCTCCGGAAAATGCGGAAGCCCGCAAACGGACGATGCGGGAGTTCCACCGCGTCTCTGATGTTTTAAGATGGGAAATCCGCCGTATGAGTGGGGATAAACTACAGCGTATTCAGGGAGTACTGGCCAGGGCTCATAATGAAATCGTCGACATTATCGGTGACTGATAGCTGTTTATAAACCTTTATGAAAGTTGTACTGCGCTTAATGCGCTTCGTTAAAAAATACTGGCTGACTCTGACTTTCGCCCTGGTCTGTTTATTAGCCAGTACCGTTTTAAGCCTCATCGTCCCGCGTGTGCTGGGCAGGGGTATTGATGCGGTCCTTAAGGCCGACAACCAGGGTTATCTATATCTCGCGGCTGGTATTGTCGTTGGTGCGGCGGTTTTGCGGGGTATAGTTGGGTATATCCAACAGTATCTGACCCAGGTTGTTTCCCAAAAGGTCTCCTATGATATCCGTAATGCTTTATATGACCATTTACAGAAATTAAGTTTTGCTTATCATGATAAAGCCCAGACCGGGCAGTTGATGTCGAGGGCGACCGTGGATATTGAAGCTGTCCGGATGTTCCTTGCTATGGGGTTCTTAAGCATAATCCAGGTAGCTTTGTTAACTGTCGGCATTGCTTTTGTGATGATTGCGGCCAATTGGTCCCTGGCCTTGATGACCCTGGCCTTCTTCCCTTTTATTGCCTGGGTTACCATTATCCTTAGTGCCAGGCTGCGCCCCATCTGGCTGCGGGTACAACAACTTATCGCAGCCCTGGGAACAACTTTACAGGAAAGCCTGAATGGCATACGGGTAGTGAAAGCTTTTTCCCGCCAGGCGGAAGAAGGCCGGAAATTTGCGGCTGATGCGAAGAGACTTAATGATGAACAGGTCAATGCCGCCCGGCAGACCGCTATCAATATGCCCTTAATGACCTTCCTGCTGGGTTTGCCAACGGCTTTAGTCATATGGTATGGCGGCCGCCAGGTAATCGACGGCAGTATGACGATTGGCCAGATTACCGAGTTTATTTTGTATATCGGCATGTTTGGTATGCCAATCAGGCGGCTGGGGATGATTTCCAACTTATATTCACGAACGGTCTCAGCCGGGCAGCGGATACTGGAAATTTTCGATACCGAGTCAATGGTCAAAGAGAAAGAAAATGCGGTTGAATTAGGAACAATCCTGGGCCGGGTCGAGTTTCAGCATGTAAGTTTTAGTTATGACTCGATGGGGCCGGCACTAAACGACGTGTCTTTTACTATCGAGCCGGGCCAAACGGTTGCCCTGGTTGGTAGTTCCGGCAGCGGGAAGAGTACCATAACCAATCTCTTGTCCCGTTTCTACGATGTTACCAGCGGCAGTATCAAGATAGACGGTATAGATATCCGCGATGTTACCCTGTCTTCGTTACGTAAAAACGTAGGTATTGCCCAGCAGGATGTATTTCTCTTTTCTGCTACTGTCAGGGACAATATAGCGTATGGATTACCGGATGCCAGTCTGGATAGTGTGATTACCGCGGCAAAAGCTGCTCAGATACATGAATTTATTGAAAGTCTGCCTGGAGGATATAAAACATGGGTGGGGGAGCGCGGCGTTACTTTGTCCGGAGGAGAAAAGCAGCGTATCGTGATTGCCCGGGCATTGCTATTAAACCCGCGAATCCTGGTACTGGACGACTCCATGTCCAGTGTTGATGCTGATACCGAGCATCTGATACGGCTCGCTTTAGAACGCCTGATTAAAAACCGTACCACTTTTATTATTACACACCGGCTGCCGATCATCCGCAATGCTGATGTGATTCTCGTCCTCAAAGACGGTAAGATAATCGAGCACGGGAAACACGAAGAATTGTTGGCGGTGAAGGGCCTTTATAAAGAAACATACTTATCACAGATGGCTGCTACCCAGGTTACCGGAGAACCAATAAGGAGGAATTCCTAATATGTTTCACGGTGGCGGCGGATTTGGCGGCCCACCTGGCGGGGGAGGTCCTGGCGGCCCCCCGGTTGCCCGGCTGCGGGGTGCGATTGACGCCGATGATGATGATATCCTGGGTAAAGTATACGATTCACGGGTGATTAAACGTATCCCGAAATACATGGCCTGGGTTAAAGGATTCATCACCGCCGGAGCTCTCGGGACACTCATACGCAGCGTCACTACGGTGGTTGTCCCGGTTGTGGTACAAAAAGCTACCGATGATTACATGTTGACCGGCAATGTGACCGGCTTAACACTGGCGGCTTTAGCCTATGTGGGCGTATCTTTGTTCATGTGGGCTGGTACGTATCTGGAAACGCTGTATTTAAGTTATGCCGGCCAGGGAATACTATATCGCCTGCGCACCGGGTTATTCGATCATTTACACCGCCTGTCGTTAAGTTTTTTCGATGCTAATAAAGTTGGTAAAGTCATGTCCCGGGTGCAGAACGACGTCGACCAGGTCCAGACGCTGGTAACCCAGGATATCATCAGCATGGCAGCCAATATCATTACCTTGATATTGATTGCTGCCATAATGATTTCAATGAATTGGAAGTTGGCCTTGATCACCCTGAGTGTGGTCCCGGTTTTAGGGATCGTTATCTTCATCTGGCAGGTCAATGCCCGGCGGGCTTTTATACGTGTAAGGCGGGCAATCGCTGCGGTAAACGACCAGCTGCAAGAAGGGATCTCCGGCGTCAGGGTAACCCAGAGTATGTCTCGGGAAGGGGTTAACCTTAAACAATTCAACGAAGCTAATAAAGCTCATCTTGATGCCAATGTCCAGGCGGCTAAACTGCAGGCATTCATGATGCCCATCGTGGAGATCCTGACCAATATCGGTTTTGCCATCGTCTTGGTGTACGGCGGTTTACAGGTGGCTTCCGGTACGGCCACTCCCGGTACCATCCTGGCATTCCTGTTGTTTATCCAGCGTTTCTTTGCTCCGGTCATGGAGACTGTCATGTTGTATACCGAACTGCAGCGAGCCATGGCTTCGGCAGTGCGCATCTTTGAACTTCTGGATGTCGAACCGCAAATCAAAGATGTTCCTGGGGCAGGTGACTTGCCTGAAGTTAAAGGCAAGATCGAGTTCGAACATGTTGATTTCGCCTATAATCCGGAAGCCGAAGTATTGCATGATATCAACTTTAAAATAAATGCCGGCGAAACAGTGGCTATTGCCGGGCGGACCGGAGCCGGTAAAAGCAGCCTGACCAGCCTGATTGCCCGCTTCTATGATGTGACCGGGGGACGGATACTGGTCGACGGCTATGATATAGCATCAGTTACCCAGGATTCATTACGGCGTAACATCGCTATCGTCCCACAGGACCCGTACCTCTTTTCCGGTACCATCGAAGACAATATTAAGTATGGCCGCCTTGATGCCGAACATAGTGCCGTAATGGTAGCGGCTAAAGCTGCCGGAGCGCATGATTTCATCAACCGCCTTGAGCAGGGATACGATACTCCAGTGGGGGAAAGAGGGGGAAACCTCAGTGCCGGGCAGCGGCAGCTGGTCTGTTTAGCCCGGGCGATCCTGGCGGAACCACGGATTCTGATACTGGATGAAGCTACTTCCAGCGTGGATACGAATACCGAACGCATCATGCAGGCGTCGCTTCGTAATATCTCGCAGGGGCGCACCTGCGTCATCATTGCCCATCGCCTTTCTACCGTTACTACCGCTGACCGTATCATCGTGCTGGAACACGGGAAAATCGCCGAAAGCGGCAACCATGCACAACTCATGGCTAAAAACGGGTTATATGCCCGGATGTTCAATACACTCAGTGCTACTGGTCAAGCAGACCCATCAGTTAACTAAATTATCCTGGTTTGAATTAACTCTCTATTAAGCATAATATCCTATCTTGTTCTATAATAAACGTTAGTAGCTTCTCAGAGCCAACGACAAAACAAGGAGAATGGGATGGGCCAGAAAAAAAGTGAAGAAAACACGGTAAATTTGAACCATGCCCAGTCCCTGGCTGGCCTGGTCGACTACCAGCCGGGTACGGTGGTCAGCCGTACTTTGATAGATAAACAAGCCGGCACGGTTACCTTGTTTTCTTTCGATGAGGGGCAGGGTTTGAGTGAACATAAAGCTCCTTTCGATGCCCTGGTATATGTTATTGAGGGCCAGGTAGTGATTACGATTTCCGGCAAGCCGCATAACTTAACTGCCGGAGAAATGATAGTGATGCCAGCTAATGAACCGCATGCTCTTAAAGCAATGAAAAGATACAAGATGCTGCTGGTGATGGTAAAGTCATAACATATTTCATGCGGAAATTTTGGATAAGCTGGTTGATTGTTGTGCAATGTGCTGGAGTTGCATGATTTGTTGACAAACAAAATATCGTATTGTAGTTTAACTTATCTCAACCGTTAGCGGGATTTTTGCATCTTAGTTGGTGTTGGCGGGAAATAGATTGCATAGTGTACTGGACAACATAGGTTCTCCTGAAGACCTGAAGAAGTTAAATCGGGTTCAGCTTACCTACCTCGCTTCGGAAATAAGAAAAGTACTGATCGAGACTGTCTCCCATAATGGAGGCCATCTGGCTTCCAGTTTAGGGGTTGTTGAACTGACTATCGCTTTGCATCGTGTATTTCACAGTCCGGAAGACAAAATCATCTGGGATGTCGGCCATCAGAGTTATGCCCATAAGTTACTAACAGGCCGAAAAAATGATTTTGCGACCTTGCGGACCTACGGCGGCCTTTCCGGATTTCCGGTGCGTACGGAAAGTCAACACGATGCTTTTGGTGCCGGACATGCCGGGACATCGATCTCAGCGGCATTAGGGATGGCTTTAGCCCGGGACACCAGGGGAAATAAGCATCATGTAATTGCCGTTATCGGTGACGGGTCATTGGGTGCCGGGATGGCTTTAGAAGCGATCAACCATGCGGGACACCTGGGCACCAGGGTAATTGTGGTGCTGAATGATAACGGTATGTCGATTTCACCCAGCATCGGCGCTGTATCGCGGCTGCTTAATCGAGTCAGGTTTAATCCTAAATATGAGTCAGCGAAAAGAGTCGCCCGTAAGGAAATTAAACGGCTGCCTATGGGGAAACTCGCCTGGGACTTGAGCCAGCGGGTAAAAAGCCAGGTCGAAGGCGTGGTTCTACCAAACTTCTGGGAACAAATGGGGTTTACCTATTTAGGGCCGGTAGATGGACATGATGAGAGAAAAACCGAAGCAGCTTTAACCCGGGCTGCCCGCGAGACCGGCCCGACTCTGGTTCATGTTATTACCCAGAAAGGAAAAGGCCATGCGGAAGCTGAAGCTGATGCTACCAGGTTTCACGGCATCGCACCTTATGTTGAAAAACCTGATCCTTTGCCTTCTTACAGCCAGGTTTTTGGACAAACGGTGCTCCGCTTGATGCAGGAGAACGAAAAAATCGTGGCTATTAGTGCGGCAATGCTTGACGGCACAGGACTGATGCCTGCGGCACAAGCATTCCCGAAACGAGTTTATGATGTCGGGATTTGCGAACAACACGCAGTCACTTTAGCTGCCGGTTTAGCTACCGAAGGGCTGATACCAATTGTCGCTATCTATTCGACTTTTTTACAACGTTCTTATGACCAGATCGTGCATGATGTTTGTCTGCAGAACCTCCCGGTGATTTTCGCGGTCGATCGGGCGGGTATTGTCGGCGATGATGGCAAAACGCACCAGGGAGCCTTTGACATCACATATCTGCGCGGAATACCGAATATGGTAATAGTGGCGCCGAAAGATGAGACTGAATTTCAGCACTTGATATACAGCGCAGTCACCTATGGGAAACCCACAGCAATTCGTTATCCCCGGGGTAACGGCGGGCCATCAGAAACGGTCAAATCAATGAAAGCGGTACCGATCGGTACGGGCGAGATATTAAGGCGTGGTGATGACCTGGCGATACTGGCTATAGGAGCTACTGTATTCCCCTCCCTGGAAGCTGCCGCAAAGCTGGCCGATGAAGGTTTGCAGTGTTCCGTTGCCAATGTCCGTTTTGCTAAGCCGTTGGATTCGGACATGATCCAAAAACTGGCGATGACTACCGGAAGGATTATGACGATAGAGGAAAATTCATTAATCGGCGGTTTCGGTAGTGCAGTACTAGAGGCGTTAACCCGGAAAAAATTAAAGGCAAGAGTAGAATGTATGGGTTTACCGGATGCATTTATTGAACACGGTAACCAAAATTTACTGCGTACGAAATATGAACTGGATACCCAGGGAATTATCAACCGGGTTAAAAAAACCTTCCCGGAATTATTTTCCGGGGCATCGACTGGGGGGAGAGTATCCTGATGGGCCTACCGGCGGTATTTGAGCATTATCATGCTCAGATTGATGAAGAGATCCAATCAATCATCAACGAAAGAAAATCAGGCATGTATAGCATGCTGCGGTATCATTTCGGATGGGTGGATAACCATAACCAGGAACAAAAACAGTCTAATGGTAAGGCAGTACGCCCGACTTTGTGTTTAATGGCTTGTGAGGCCGTAGGTGGCGATTCCCGCCTGGCTTTGCCGGCGGCAGCCGGTATTGAGATGGTTCACAATTATTCCTTGATCCATGATGATATCCAGGATAATGACAGCGAGCGCCATCATAAACCTACGGTTTGGCGGGTCTGGGGTAAAGCTCAAGCCATCAATGCCGGTTCTGCAATGCGTATGCTGGCTGCAGTAGCTTTACGGAGGCTTAGAGTATCCCCGGACAAGCAGGTGCATATTCAGAGCCTGGTTGATGAAGCCACTATCAGCTTGATCGAAGGACAGTATCTTGATATTAGCTTTGAAGAAAAGCCGGATATCAGTATTGCTGATTATATCGAGATGATAGGATGCAAAACTGCCGCTTTGATCACCTGTGCCATCGAAGCCGGCGCAGAGTTGGGGACAGAAAACCGTAAGACCATCGCTTCTTTTCATGAATTCGGGTGGAATCTGGGTATGGCCTTCCAGACCAGGGATGATATCCTTGGAATATGGGGTAAACAAGCCGAGACCGGAAAACCCTCCGGAAATGATATCAGGCATCGCAAAAAGACACTTCCGGTCATCTATGCCCTTCAGAAGACTTCGGCATCGGCACGGGATAATTTACTACGAATTTACGCTGATGCAAATATAGATGAAAATACTGTACAGATGATAATCGGTATACTCGCAAATTCCGGGGCTTATGAGTATACACAGGCTATAACAGAACAATATATTGAGAAAGCCGCGGTGATACTGGATAACCTGCCCATTGTTCCATCCCTTAAAGCAGATCTGAATGAGGTAGTTACTTTCTTAAAAACCCGCACTTTTTAATTCTCATTTTTATACACGTCCATTATGATAAACCCGGGGTATTACTGGTACTCGCCAGTTACGGGGTAATGTGATAAGGGGACTCTTATATGAGGAAATGGTATGCTGGTGTTGTTCGGTGCTCTTGAAGAAGAGATACGCAGCTTCCAATCGTCTATGATTATTGTAGATACTGATTTCAGTCACGGCGGCCGCATATACCGTGGTTCATATAAAGGTAAAACCCTGCTGCTGGTCAACCATGGGGTCGGTAAACGCCGGGCGAGTACGATATGCCGTTGGGTAGTTGACCATTATCCTGTTAGTTCGATAGTATCTCTGGGTTTTGCCGGAGCGCTGGAACCGGGTTTACGTACCGGGGACATGATTGTTTGTTCCCGTATGATGAATGCAGATGAACCAACAAGCGTCCACCATGAGGCGGACGCCACCTTGTTCTCGATTGCAGTTACGTGTACACTTCCCGGCTTATGCCGCGGCATTGGAGCATCCGCCGGCCGGCCGGTATCTTCACCTTCGGATAAACAAACCCTCCGGAAAGCCACTGCTGCTGATATCGTAGATATGGAAAGCTACTGGATTGCTGCTATTGCGGGAGAACATGGTATTCCACTGGTCGTTGGACGGGCGGTTTCAGATGCTGTGAATGACACCTTACCGGTATTATCCTCCTTTAAATGGAATAAAGCCGCTGGGTATTTTGTGCGGCATCCTCTTCAGGGTTGGTACCTGTACCGTGGTATGAGCCGTGCCAGGAAAAGTTTGACACTCTTCGCTGCTTATATGGCGGAGGCGGTGGCTTGAAAACAATATTTCATGATGTATATCACCCATATCCTATTTTGTTGCTAATATCAATTAATCCCACATGGAGAGAGTCGTGAAAAAAGTTGACTTACAAAAAATCGCCAGGATACCGGCTGGCGAGCGAATTCTCCTGCTGCCCCATTGTTTACGTCGCGCAGAATCATGTAAGGCAAAATATAATGCAAACGGCCTGGAATGTACCGCATGTAATCCTGATTGTGCAATAAATAAGTTAAGAACGATTGCTCTGGACCTGGGGTATCAAGGGGTTTGCGTGGCTCCGGGGGGGAGACTGGCAGTCAATTATGTTGATAAGATCCGCCCGCGAGTAATTGTCGCCGTCGCCTGTCAAAAGGAATTGGAGGAAGGGATTGGCAATATCAGTGAGTTTAAAGGCAATTATCTACCTTTGATCGTAGTCTTACCGCTTACTAAAGACGGCTGTGTTAATACCGAGGTCGATGTTGACAGCGTGGTGAAAGTCCTGAAAGCTGGTTGCTCGATGCCGCCAGGCAAGAAACCCGTGAAAAAAAATAAAGGTTGATAATATCGGCGTTGCTGCCGGTCTACGCTGTCTTTGACGGCTATTTACGTTCCATTCCATATATCGTTAATGCCTCATAAAGCGATGAGATGGTTTACACCATTACCCGGAGTGATGTATATTCGAGCGTAAGATAATTGTGTGGAGTATTGAATTGATAAAGTGGCAGGAAGAAAGAGAAGCTGTTCTCAAGACCAGCCTCAAACTGGTAGAAAAAGGACTGGTTACCGGAAAATCCGGTAATGTCAGCCGCCGCCTTAAGCCGGATGAAGGGACGGCTCTGATCGCTATCACCCCTACCTCGCGGTATTACGATTCGGTATCGGTAAATGATATCGCTATTGTGGATTTTAACGGTAACCTGGTTGACGGCCGTTTTACTCCATCGTCTGAGACACCGATGCATCTTGCGGTATACCGGAATCGTAAAGATGTAAATGCGATCATTCATACCCATTCGCTTTATGCCAGTACAGTTTCGATAACCGGTATCGAAATCCCCGCACTGCTGGAAGAAACGGTGATGGTCCTGGGGGGGCCTGTTAAGGTTGCCCGGTATGCTCCTTCTGGTTCTGTCGAGTTAGCGGCCAATGCCGTTTCAGCTTTAGAAGACCGTCATGCCGTTATTCTGTCTAATCACGGTGCTCTAGCGGTTGGAAGAACCCTGCGCGATGCCTTTGATGCCTGCGAATTGTTGGAAAAGGCCGCGGCTGCTTTTATCCTGGCAACGATTAACGGCAGGGTAAATCAGCTGCCCGAAGAAGGGCTGAAAACAGCCCTGGCTGTTTTTTCTCATAATAACCGACCGTAATTATGGCTACCAGGACAGTAGTCTTTCTTTAGAATAAGGAGTGTCTCCATGCGAAAGCCGACCCGGATGTTTTTCACTGCCATATTAATGATAATCCTGGCACTATTGGCTTGTACTGGATGTGATATTTTTGTTTTTACCAAGCCGGCGCCGACGTCTGCAAGCGCCGATTTGGTTAATGAAGCCTGGGACATTATTTCTCAAGAGTATGTCGAACCGGATAAAGTAGACGCTACTGCCTTGAACCGGGCCGCCGTAGAAGCGATGGTCAACGCGCTGGAAGACCCTTATACCGCTTACCTTGATCCTGATGAATATGAACTCAATATCACCCGTCAGGAGGGAGCATTCGGCGGCATCGGGGCAACCGTAGGCGTGCGTGAGGGACATATCATAATAGTTGCCCCGATTCCAGGGACCCCGGCAGCCAGAGCGGGTATCAGATCGGGTGATACTATCGTGGCGGTGAATGGAGTATCAATCGAAGGGTTAAGTGTGGAAGAAGTGGTTCTGAAAATCCGCGGCCCCGAAGGGACCCCGGTAAAAGTCACGGTCTTACATGAAGGTGAAGATACGCCCGAGGAATTGGAACTCGTCCGGGAAACTATCAATGTTCCGAGTGTTACCTATGAACTGCGGGAAGGTTTTGCCTATATCATTATTACCCATTTTTCAGACCGTACCGATGAGGAATTACTACCTTTTATCAGGCAGTTGAAAACAGATAAAGCTGCCGGGATTATCCTTGACCTTCGCAGTAATCCTGGTGGGGCTGTTGATACCGTGGTTAACGTTGCCAGTTGTTTCCTGGATAAAGGTGTTGTTTTATACCTCGTAGATAATGCCGGGCGCGAAACTCCCTATCCGGTGGAGAAAAGCGATGTTCGCACGGATCTCCCTTTGGTGGTGTTGACCGACAATTATAGTGCCAGTGGTAGTGAAGTGTTATCCGGAGCGTTACAGGACTATAAGCGCGGGGTGGTTGCCGGCAAGGTCACTTATGGTAAAGGCAGTGCCGACCGCTGGTTTGAATTATCCGATGGTTCGGCGATATACCTTACTGTCAGCCGTTGGTTGACACCAATCCGCCGTCTTATCGAAGGGGAAGGAATAACCCCTGATTTTGAATCCGACCTGGAAGGAGACGACTTGATTAATTGGGCGATCGACTATTTGAGAAAGCAATAGTCAGTTAGGAACAAGCATCGTCATCCCGTAGAATATAAAAGCGCCCGGGTCGATATAGAATTTACTAATAACAGTCTTTACTTTAGCTGTTTAAGGACTGTTTTACTCAGTGCTTGTTGGGCCTCGATAAGCTTATGATATTTCGACTCTATTTTCCCCAGGTTTTTAGCTGCGATGGCTTTTAGTAAGTCGCCCTCGAGCTCGGCGATATCCAGCCGCTGGTAGTAGTCCATCGTTTCTTTTAGATGAGCCAGGACGATTTTACCGGTCAAGATCGGGTGATTGTTAGTAACATTGGCATCGTCGTATCTGATACCGTGTTCCAGCTCAACTTCCAGCCCTGCCTGGAAATCATCCAGGGGGATGTCCATATTTTGTGTGTTGACGATCCGGAGAATACCTGCAGCTTCTTTTTTGGTTACAGCGGCATCCTTAATTTTTGACCAATCCCTGAAACCTATTTCCTGGCACACTCTTTTCACTTCAGCTTTAGTTATATACTCGGGCAGGTTCATCGCTTTCTCCTTATTACAATTCTTACTACTATTTTATTATAAGTTATCTGGAGGGCGCAGCTTATATCAGGTAGGCTGTTATTTGACTCTTATACGATGTAGTGTTACTATTAGGTAAACCTAAATTTTAGGTATACCTAAACACTGGAGAAACGGATATGAGTATGAGTACCGAAGAATACCTGGAAGCGCTGTATACACTTACTCAGGACAGCCGCTCGGCAACTACTACTGATATATCGAGAAAACTAAAAATTGCCCCAGCCAGTGTTACTGAAATGCTGCGGAAGCTGGCGGATAAAGGATATATTAATTATTCACCTTACCAGGGTGTTACTCTTACTCCGCAAGGCCTTGAAATAGCGGAGAAAATGGCTCGAAAACACCGGTTGCTGGAGCGTTTTTTACACGATGTCCTGCATATCGGCACCCCCCGTGTTCACCGTGAAGCATGTGATCTGGAGCATGGTTTATCCGATGAGGCTGAGCGTTCCCTCTGCCAGACTCTAAGGTCACCTTATCAATGTCCCGATGATCTCGAGCTTATTCCTCCCTGTAATCTCAATTTTGCTGATTGTAAGGAATGTCGTAAACGGGGTTCAGATAGCCTTGACAACATAGGCAAGCGTCAGAAAGATGTCATCGCGGTTTCTCGTTTAAAAGAAAAACAAACCGGCTGCATCGCTTTCATTCGGGGTAATGACAAGGTTCTCCGGCGTCTTCAGGAGATGGGCCTGACCCCGGGAACGAAAGTATTGATAAATCGTATTGCCCCAATGAAGGGGCCGGTAGAAATCATGGTCCGAGGCTCCAATCTGGCAATCGGCGATGAGATCGCCTGTAATGTGTTTGTCGATAAAGAAACGGTTGCTCACGGAGTAAACCTTGGTTGATTTACCGGCAAAAAATACGATACCTGCCGGACATGGCAGGAGAAACCGCCATCGTCACGGCCGTGAGACAACCATCGCTTTAGTCGGCAACGCTAATGTTGGTAAGAGTGCAATTTTTAACCAGTTGACCGGCCTGGCCCAGGAAACGGGTAACTGGTCAGGGAAGACCGGTGAGGCCCGGGAAGGTATATTAAAGCACCATGATCTTCACCTTCGTATCGTCGACCTGCCTGGCATATATTCATTTACAGCCTATTCGCTGGAAGAACAGGCTACCCGCGAATTTCTCTTGTCCCGCCGGCCCGATGTCGTGATCAATGTCCTGGATACTACTTCGCTGGAGCGGAACCTTTATTTCACATTGCAGTTAAAAGAAATGGGCTTACCTCTGGTGTTAGCCTTAAATTTTCACGATATTGCCCGGAAAAAACACATTAATGTCGATACTGAGTTATTAAGTACGACCATGCAAGCACCGGTGGTCAGTACGATTGCCATAAAAGGTATCGGAGTTCATGAATTAGTCGATGCTGCGCTGAAGGCTATCGAAAATAATTCTAATTATACAGATGGGTCCCCGCTGCGGTACGGGAGTGAGATAGAAGACCGTATCGCGCACCTGGTGAAAACTATCGAAAAGCATGAGATCAAACTGCCGCCGCGATGGACTGCCGTCGAGTTATTGGAAGGCGATCCTGGAGTGATCTCCAATTTAGCGAATACTTACCCTGACATTGTTGCCCAGGCTGGAGAATTATCGGGTGAACTGGCAAAGATGCATGGTGAAGATAGTGCCACTGTAATCACTGCCGAGCGGTATGCCCTTGCCGCCCGTATTGCCCAACAATCTAATCTTACGGTTGCCCCTGCTTCCCGTCCAGACCGCCGCCTGGATAATATCGCTCTACACCCCGTGTTCGGATATCTCATGTTTTTCCTTGTCATGTCGGCAATCCTGGTAGTTATTTCTCTCTTTGGCGGTTGGCTGACCGATCTTATTACAAATTTCTTTGAAGGTCTGGACCCGCGCTTCCGAAGTACTCCGGGGATGGTCTTCTGGAACGGGGGTGTGGTTGGGTTGTATGCCGCTTTATCGGTTGGTTTTGGTTTTATTATGCCTTTCTTCTTGATCTTGAGTTGGCTTGGTGAGAGTGGTTACCTTCCGAGAATAGCCTTTCTCATGGACCGCCCCTGTCATACAGTTGGCTTGCATGGCCAGGCCAGTCTGCCGCTGATTACTGCTCTGGGGTGTAATGTTCCGGCGTGCCTGGGTTGTCGTGTGATGGAGAACAAGAGAGATAAATTGCTGGCCATGTTTCTATCCACGCTGGTCCCTTGCTCCGCCCGAACCTCGGTCCTGCTTGGTTTGGTCGGAGCTTTCGTTGGTTGGCCGTGGGCGGTTGGCTTGCTGTTATTTCAATTTGTGGTTATCTTTCTTATCGGACGCCTGTTGAATGTTATGATGCCTAACCGTTCTCCCGGGATTATTATGGAGATACCCGAATACCGCATCCCTGATATGAAGCTCGTTTGGCGGCAAACCTGGTACCGTTTTCGAGATTTCCTGACTGTCGGTGTGCCGTTTATTGTCGCCGGCAGCGCCGTTATCGAGTTGCTGCGGGTCTTGAACGTACTGGATTCAGTAACTCATGCCCTTTCTCCCGTAACTACCTACTGGTTGGGTTTACCCGCTTTTACCGGAGTTCTATTAATTTTCGGTATCCTCCGGAAGGAAGCTACCCTGGCTTTACTTATCAGTTTGGCCGGTGGAGTTGCAATAACACAGATAATGACGCCTCTTCAAATGGTGGTTTTTACTATCGTAGTGATGTTGTATATTCCTTGTATATCGACCATGGCGGTAATGGTGAAAGAGGTGGGAGTTAAAAATACTATGGTGATGGTCATTGCTGAAATAGTGATGGCTTTGTTTCTTGGTGGGATTGCTTACCGGTTATTAGGAATATTTGTGAAATAAAGCATACCGTGATGTTTGGTATTTACCGGGTGTACTATACATCCATCCCGGATTCTTCGGCAGTAGGGAATTTTTTGGGTTCGATCTTATGAAAACTGTCCTGGCTTGTCAGTTCGTCAATATATAGTATTCCATTTAAGTGGTTGATTTCGTGCTCGAGTGCTTGAGCCAGAATGTCGTCTTTACCTTTTATGCGAAACTCTTTCCCCTTCACATCCAGGGCTTTAGCCGTGACTGATACCGCGCGTTTGACCTCGCCTATATATCCAGGGATGCTTAAGCACCCTTCTTCGATGATACGTTCACCGCTTTTCCTGATGATTTGTGGGTTGATTAAAACCAGAGGATCCTTTTCCGGGACTCCAATCACCACGATACGTAAAGGTACCCCAACCTGGGGGCCTGCCAATCCTGCTCCTGAAGCCGCCCGCATGGTATCAACCATATCTTTAGCCAGCTTTACAATAGAGCTGTCAACATTCTTAATACGTTTTGCCTTTTCCCGTAATATCGGGTCAGGGACTTTTCTTATCGGTAAAATAGCCATCTTCTTAATCATCAATTATATCTTAGTCTAGAATGGTAAAGCAAAACCTGCATACGTTTTATAAACTTAACATAACAATAAATGCAGATATCTTGATGTGGGTTTTATTACCCTTACTACATTAATCCCACCGGATCGATGTCCAGGGACCAGCCGCGCGGTAATGTGACAACAGCAAGCAACAATGATGGATTGGGGCCGCAAATGATAATTTGCCAACGGTAGCTTCCCCGCAGGCGGTGAATAAATGCCGGGGCGGGGCCGATGAAGTTCAGACCTGCTATGCCCTGGGCCTGGCTTTCAATTTCAAGTTCACTTTTAAACCGTTCCGCTTCCTTCTGACAGAATGCATCGTTGGCGTGGCTGAAAATAAGACTGGCCATCCGTTGGAAGGGAGGATATCCCAACTGGCGGCGGAAAGCACTTTCCTGCTCATAAAACAGGTGATAGTCATGCTTCGCCGCTGCCTGGATGGCGAAGTGTCCCGGATTGTAGGTCTGTAAAATAACCTGCCCTCCTTGCTTGCCCCGCCCGGCTCTTCCGGCTACCTGGCTGAGCAGCTGGAAAGTACGCTCGGCAGCCAGGAAATGAGGAAAATTCAGGGCGATATCGGCATTGATTACCCCTACCACAGTAACATTCGGAATATCCAGGCCCTTGGTTATCATCTGGGTCCCGATCAGGATATCAGCCTGATGCGAAACAAATGCTCTCAAGATATCTTCATGTGAGGTCTCCCGGGTGGTATCGCTGTCCCACCGTAGTATCCGGGCTGCCGGAAACAGCTTCTTCGCTTCTTCTTCAAGTTTTTGGGTACCGATGCCGAGATATTTGATCTGGATACTGCCACACCGTGGACAGGCATCAGGCATTTTCCGGTGGTAATTACACTGGTGACAGACTAGCGTATTACTCACCGAATGGTAAGTCAGGCTGACCTCACAGCGGCGGCAGCGCAGTACCAGGCCGCATTTCCGGCATTGGACAAATGTCGCAGCACCGCGGCGGTTGAGGAACAGGATAACTTGTTCATCAGCCTGGACAGCTTCGAATACTGCTTTTTTCAAGGAGCGGCTGAAAATATGGTCTCCGCCTGATTTTAGTTCTTCTTTGAGATCAATTATGTGTACCTCCGGCAGGGGGGTGTTCGCTGCGGGGGTTACTCGTTGCGGTAATGTTAATAGTTGAAATTCACCTTGTTTTGCCCTTAAAAAAGATCCTAAATCCGGCGTGGCGCTTCCCAGGATTACCGTTGCCCCGGTGAGTTCCGCCAATTTGACCGCGGTATCTCGAGCGTGATAGCGGGGCTGCTTCTCACTTTGTTTATATGTCCACTCATGTTCTTCGTCGATGATTATCAGCCCCAGGTCGGGTTGCGGTGCAAATAAAGCACTTCTCGGTCCGATAACCACATCGAATTCTCCGTTTTTTATCCGGTACCACTCATCGAATTGTTCTCCCGGAGATAGGTGACTGTGCATCACGGCAACCCGGTTGGGAAAACGGGCGGTAAAGCGTTCGATCGTCTGCGGGGTAAGGGCGATTTCAGGTACCAGCACAATGCCTCGGCGACCCTGTTTAATTGTCTCGGCCAGGGCCTGGAGGTAGACCTCTGTCTTGCCGCTGCCGGTAACCCCGTGTAATAGAAAAAGACTGCCTGTCTCATGGTTGTTATGAAGGCTATTTTGAATTGCCCGCAGGGCGGTTGACTGATCTGCGGTCGTTATCAGTGGTTCATCCGGAGGAATAAAGCGGTGAATAAGGGGATCACGGGTAACTTGGATACGCTCTATTTTCACTATACCTTTCTTCACCAGTGCGTTTAGCGCAGATCTGTCCCCCCCGGCCTCCTGTTTCACTATGGCCCAGGAAACCGGTGCCTGTTGTTTCTGTAAAGCCTGGATGATCGCTGCCTGCTTAGTGCTACGGCCTGCTCCATCAAAGATTTTTATGTCAGAGGTCTCCTGTTTTGACAGGCTGACCAATTCATCATATTTCGGTTTAACCCGGGGTGCCTCCAGTTCATATTGCCTGGACACCAAACCATGGTTGAGTAGCTGTGATATCACGGCCTGGGCTTTGCGTTCGCCTAGAATTTTCTCAACATATTTTTGGTCGACGCGGCTGCGAGTCTTTAGGAGTGCGATCAACTGTGATTGTTCTTCAGTCGTAATAGCAGGATTGTTATTATCGGCCTGTTGACTTAATGAGATAACCGCTTTGCTTTTTCGTGTGGAACCCGGAGGCAGCATTAATGACAACGCATCAAAAAGAGGGCATAAGTAGTAGCTGCTTATCCATTGTGCCAGGGACACATATGCTTGGGAAAGAGCAGGCCGATCTTCGATAACGCCTTCGATATCACGCGTCTGTTCGACTGCAGGGAAGGCGGTGATTTCTACTACAACACCCTCGAGTGTCCGGCTGCCAAACGGGACGCGCACAACCTGTCCAACTTCTACATTAAGTACGGGAGGGATGGAATAGCTAAAACTCCGGCGTTGTGCTGCCGGAGAATTGACCGAGACCTCAGCGTACCTCATATCCCGCATTCCAAAGCGGGATTAAGTGGTGGGCTGTTCCGGCTGTGCCTCTTCAGCCGGCTTCTGTTCGACTTCGAGGGTCTGGTCGATCCGGCGTTCCTTGATTCTGGAGGCGCGGGCGCTCAGTCCACGAAGGTAGAAAAGCCTGGCGCGGCGTGTTTTGCCGTGTCTTACGACTTCCACCTTCTCGACTCTTGGTGAGTAGAGAGGGAATGTACGTTCGACGCCGATTCCATAAGTAACCCGTCTTACGGTCAGGATTGGCCCAGCGCCGCCTTGCTTGGTCTTCAGAACAACACCCTGAAAAATCTGGGTACGTTCCTTTTCGCCTTCAACAATCTTGGTGCTGACCCTGACCATGTCACCGGGGTTCATGGCCGGCATTTCACGGTTGGGTTTTATTTCTGCAATAGTCTGTATATCCATATTCGTAACACCCCATTATACCATTTCTTATGTTTGCTGCAACTTTTTCAAGAATACTTTTTCTTTAGGATTTAGATTTGCTTGCGCAAGCATGTCAGGACGGCGTTGTTGTGTCCGGATTATAGCCTGTTCCCGCCGCCATCTGGCAATCTCGGCGTGGTTACCGGATAACAATACTTCCGGGACAGTCTTGCCCCGGAAGTCTGGAGGGCGGGTATATTGCGGGTATTCCAATAATCCGGTGCTATGGGATTCGTCTATCGGAGATTCAGGAGAACCTAAAACTCCTGGTAAAAGCCTGACTATCGCATCGGATAGGACCATGGCCGGCAGCTCTCCTCCGCTAAGGACATAGTCGCCGATACTGATGCTATCGGTAGCTAAATCCTCGGCAATTCTTTCATCTACGCCTTCATAGTGCCCGCAGATAATTACCAGGTATTCCTCCTGCGCAAGCTTTTGCGCAATTTCCTGAGTTAATAAACGTCCCTGAGGGGTTAATAAGATCACCGGTATTTTCTTTCCGGATTCAAGCGGGATTTTGGCCAAAATACTCTCCACCGCTTCGAAAACCGGTTCTGGTTTAAAGACCATCCCTGCTCCGCCCCCATATGGTGAATCGTCAACAGTGTGATGTTTATCGTGAGTGTAGTCACGTATGTTGTGGACTTCAATCGTCACCCTCCCAAGGTCGGTCGCTCTTTTCAGGATCCCGAAATTGAGCGGTGAGTCGAACATCTCCGGAAATATTGTAAAGATATGTATTTTCACTTGAACATTCTACCATGTACCTTTTGTACCTTTAAATATCTTTAAAAAAAAGGTAGCCCAAGGTATTGACAAACGTCAAGAATGTTTTACAATGATATCAAGTGGGAGAATGTGGTGAAAAATGGCAAAATAAGGGATATCACAATGGCTAAAATGACGGGGTCGTTAAATGAATTAGCCCGTGAAATAAACGGAGCACTGGTACGGTTGGGAAAGTCAAATTGGCGGCGTCAGTTCAATATTCAATTATGGTCATGTAACCGGGAACGGGCGTACGAACTGATCAATGCATATCATGACCGGCTGGTTCGTCTCGCCCGGGCCTCTGGCATGGACGAAGCAGAACAGCACTTATTCTCACCGTTACAAAGTTAACAATGTTTTTAGGAGAATACGAGTACCGGGTAGACATGAAGGGCAGGCTGCCCCTCCCACCCCGATTTCGGGAGCAGCTGAAATCAGGGTTGGTCCTGACAGCGAGTCCAGAGAAATGTATCGCGGCGTATACCCCGCCAGAGTGGGAAAAACTGGCGGCGGAGTTAACCGGAGGTACCATCCTGCCCAGTAAGATGCGGCGGTTGAACCGGGCATTGTTCGCTTCCGCATATGACCTGGTACTCGATGCCCAGGGAAGGGTCGCTTTACCGCAAATCCTTCGTGAATATGCGGGAATCGGCAACGAAGCCGTGGTGATCGGAGCCAACAGCTACTTTGAGATATGGAACAAACAAGAGTGGCAGGCAGAGAAAGTAAACAGTATAAAACAGGCATGGCAAATAATAGAAAGTATTGAACGGCACTGAGGTAAGAAGGATGGTCCAACCGGCTCATATCCCGGTCATGTTGGAAGAAGCAATAGATGAATTGCGGGTTCAACCGGGCGGCCGGTATGTGGATTGTACCCTCGGTGCTGGCGGCCATGCTGCTTCCATATTAAGCCGTAGTCAACCTGGCGGCCAACTATTGGGGATCGATGCCGATCCAACCGCGGTTCAAAACCTCAAAACTCGTATGGAACGCTACGGTGATTCCGTACTGTTGATTAACGATAATTTTTCCAACCTGGAATCTATCTGCTACCGGTATGACTTTCTACCGGTTCACGGTATTTTATTCGACCTTGGGTTAGCTTCTTTCCAGGTAGATAATGCTGAGCGAGGTTTCAGTTTCCAAAAAGATGCTCCGCTGGACATGCGCGTTAATCCCTTACAGGAAACCACCGCTGCGGATATTGTGAATAGTTATCCCGAAGCAGAATTGGCTGACTTGATATGGACGTACGGCGAGGAACCTGCCAGCCGCCGGATTGCACACTACATCGTAGCAGAACGCCCGGTTTATACCTCTACGGAACTTGCTGGCATAATAGAACGGGCGGTCGGTGGCCGGCATGGAAAAATCCATCCCGCAACCCGGACCTTTCAAGCTTTACGGATCGTGGTCAATGATGAGTTGGACCATCTTCAATTAGCCCTGCAGCAAGCGGTCAAAGTTCTTGGTTTCGAAGGGCGGTTGGTCGTGATCAGCTACCATTCACTGGAAGACCGTATCGTTAAACAATTCATGCGCCGTGAAGCTAGTGGATGCATTTGTCCCCCAGGTACTCCAAGTTGTATTTGTGGGCACACCCCGACACTGAAAGTCATCACTAAAAAAGTGGTTGTGCCTACCCGGGCGGAAATCCGGGCAAACCCTCGCAGCCGGAGTGCCAAAATGAGAGTGGCGGAACGTGTCGTCAATGATGATGAACACACAGGACTGATCGAGAGATTGTGTGAATCCGTAGAGATGAAGGAAAATGCCTGGCGTCAACCGACTTTACTGAAGAAAATAAGAAGATTGTTTCTCACCGTTTGAAACATCGGGTAATTACGACAAGATGATGTGATTGTTGGAAGAATGAAAGACTAAACTGGACGAAAAAGGAGGCACTGGATGGCAAAGAAATCTTTATTATCATCAATCGATGTAGGCACAACCAAGGTTTGTACCACGATAGCCGAAGTAAATGATACCGGTGGGATAAGGGTAGTCGGCGTTGGCATCACCCCTTCAAATGGAATGCATAAAGGGATGGTTGTCAATATCAATGAAGCGAAGGACTCGATCCGTGAGTCCGTCCGCAAAGCCGAACAGGCTTGCGGATACAAGCTTGAATCGGCCTATATAGGTGTTACCGGGCGTCATGTCACGTCACTCAATAATCATGGTGTTGTTTCGATCAACCGGGGTGACCGCATGGTACGGACAGAAGACCTGCGCCGGGTAGTCCAAACGTCGCAGTCGATCAAAGTACCAAATGACCGTAAACTACTCCATGTGATTCCGCGTACTTATGCCGTCGATGGTAATACCACGGTGAAAAACCCGGTAGGTATGCATGGGTACCGCCTGGATGTAGAGACCCATGTAATCACTGCCGGTGTCAGTTCGGTACAGAATCTGGCTAAATGCATTCGCGGCGTCGGTATCGATATCGATGAACTGGTCCTGGAACCTCTTGCTTCCGCTGAAGCAGTGCTGACCAATGAAGAAAAAGAAATGGGTACTATCTTAGCTGATATCGGCGGCGGCACGACTGACATCGCTGTATTCAGAGAAGGGTCGATCTGGCATACCGCGGTAATACCGGTAGCCGGTTATCAATTGACACGTGATATTGCAATAGGCCTGGGCCTGCCCTTCGACGTAGCTGAAGAAATGAAGAAAAAATACGGCAGTGTAATGCCGATTTATGATTCCAAGATAGATTCTGGGACGATGGTTGGCAACGGCCACCGGGCATCATATCAGGATCTCTGTGATATCCTGCGTGCCAGAGTAGAGGAGTTGCTCCGTTTGACTATTCTTGAACTACCGAGGTCCGAATACAAGAATCTGGTTCCCGGCGGATTAGTCTTAACCGGGGGTAGTTCTAATCTGTCCGGTTTGGATGTTCTGGGCCGTGACATGTTGAAGATGCCGGTACGCATCGGTACCCCGTTCGATATGGATGGGATTTCCGAAGCGTTGATGGATCCTTCATATGCCACTGGTGTCGGCCTGTTGCTCTGGGGTGCGAAAATGCGCCGCTCAGTCCTTCACCGCTCGCGGCCGAATTGGTTCGGAGGCGGTATCAGAAAATTAGTAACACAACTGGCGGGTTTTTTCCGCTAGGTAGACTTAGAATTTAAGAAAACGGGGCAATTTAAGGAGGAAAATGATGGCAAAGGCAAGTTATATTCCGAACCCGGCTAAGATAAAAGTAATCGGTTGTGGGGGTGGGGGCTGCAATGTTGTCACCCGCATGGTCCGGGAAGGGCTGCGCGGGGTAGAGATCATTGGTATGAATACAGATGCCCAGGCTCTAGCACTGGCGGAAGCCCCGGTGCGTGTACAGCTTGGTGAGAAAATAACCCGCGGCCTGGGTGCCGGCGGTAACCATGTGATTGGCCAGAAAGCCGCCGAGGAAAGCAAGGATGAGATTCGGACAGTAGTTTCCGGTGCTGACATGGTTTTTGTTACTGCGGGGATGGGCGGCGGTACCGGTACCGGTTCCGCACCCATCGTGGCCCAGATGGCTAAGGAAAGCGGTGCTTTGACGATCGGCGTAGTTACCAAACCCTTTTCTTTCGAAGGCCGGCACCGCAACCAGGTTGCTGAAGAGGGTATCAACAATATGTTGAGGGTGGTCGATACCCTGGTCATTATTCCAAATGACCGCATGCTTACTTTATGTGATCAAAAGACCAGTGTGGATAGTGCTTTCAGGATGTCTGATGATGTCTTGATGAAAGGTGTCCAGGCAATATCTGAAGTAATTACCGTGCCTGGTGTCATCAACCTGGACTATGCCGATGTTAAGGCAATTATGAAGGATGCCGGACCAGCCTGGATGTCGCTGGGTAAAGGTTCCGGCCCGCACCGGGCGGTAGACGCAGCGAAAGAAGCGCTCAACAGCCCATTACTGGATGTTACCATCACCGGTGCCAAGGGCGTTCTCTTTAACATAACCGGTAATGACACATTAACCTTGTTCGAGGTTAATGAAGCCGCGAAAATCATCCGGCAGGCGGTTGATCCGGAAGCCAATATCATCTTTGGTGTGGCACATGACAGCGAGATGAGTGACGAAGTCCGCATCACCCTCATCGCGACCGGGTTCTCGACACCGGAAAATAAGGGAATTTGGGGTACAGCCAAGGATGATGAGGTAGTCAAGTATCTGAATGACCTGCGGCGGAGTGAGGAAGAAATGGATACCCCTTCCTTCCTGCGGCGTCCCTTATTCGGCCACCGCCGTGACTTACCTATTCCACCCGCTACCCAAAAGGAAGCCGATAAGGCTAAATCCAGGTCCATGATTAAATAGCCATCCAGAACCATCCAGTTTAGTGGGAGACGCCCCGGATCATCCGGGGCGTCTTCAATTATATTATCCTGACTTATTAGTCCCGGGACTTTTTGACATCAATGGAGAAAGCTGATAGTTTAATATTTCAAAGCTATGCCAGTAATACTCATTTCACTATTAGCCTTTATCTTCCTTACTGCTGTTGCAGTAGGTGTTCTTTTACTGGTGTTTCTAAAAAGCCGTAGCCTGCCTCAACCTGCCGGGCCGCTTACAGCATCTCCGGATACCGACACCCAACCGCGATTAAAATTCCGGATTCTAGATATAATATTACCCCTGATAGTGTTGGCCTTATCGATCGCTTGCACCATCGGCTTTTACAGCCAGATTCCGCCGCAGGTGGCTTATCAATTTGCTGATGATGGCACAGGCGAAAAATGGTTGAGCCGGGGGCTGCTGATAACATCACTGCTGCTGCCGCAAATCCTGTTGACTTTACTGGCAGCCGGCATCGCCTGGACCATGGCAAAAGTCGGCCGCAGTTTTGTGAAGGCAGGTAAAGCAAAGGCGGAGGTAGTCCGGGATGTCATCAGCCTGATGAGTAATATGATAGTCCTGCCGCAAGCCATATTATTCGTTGCTATGCTGGATATCTATCTTTATAATGCATACCAGGTACATCTGGTCCCTTTGTACCTGGCAGCCATCATTATCATGTTCTTTGGCAGTGTTATCATGGGTTACTTTTTCCTGCGGCAGATCATACGGTCAAGGAAGACGGCCGATCCGTAATGTAAAAATTCAAGCCTGCAAGATATACACAGCTAGTATGTAAGTAAGGAGAATCTCGATGACTGAAGAAATGCCCCGGGTGGATATGGAAAAAATAGTCTCCGTATGTCAACGGCGCGGCTTTGTATTCGCCAGCAGTGATATCTACGGCGGGCTTTCTGGTTTTTGGGACTACGGCCCACTGGGTGTGGAAATGAAACGCAATATCAAGGACCTGTGGTGGCGGCGCAATGTCCGCGAACGGGACGACATGGTGGGCCTCGAGACCAGCATTATCATGAGTCCGCGGGTCTGGGAGGCCTCCGGGCATGTGGTCAGTTTTTCCGATCCCCTGGTGGAATGCAAGTCCTGCCATATGCGGTGGAAAGCGGACGACCTGAAGGAACAGAAATGCCCTTCCTGCGGCGGCGAACTAACGGAAGAGCGGATGTTCAACACCATGTTCAAGACTTTTGTCGGCCCGGTGGAAGATTCCGCCAGCGTGGTTTACCTGCGTCCCGAAACGGCACAGGGTATGTTCGTCGATTATGAAGCGGTCAGTGCGGTATCCCGGAAAAAGTTGCCCTTCGGCATCGCCCAACAGGGGAGATCTTTCCGCAACGAGATCACCACGGGCAACTTCATCTTCCGCAGCCGGGAATTCGAACAGATGGAAATCGAATTCTTTGTCAAACCGGGTACTGATGAAAAATGGTTTCAGGAATGGGTAGAAGCAAGGTTGAATTTCTATATCAGCCTGGGTATCAATCGGGAACACCTGAGATTGTCTCCGCATGCTAAAGAAAAACTGGCCCATTATGCCAAGGCCTGTACCGATATCGAGTTCCTCTTTCCCATGGGCTGGGCGGAACTGGAAGGGATCGCCAACCGGCAGGACTTCGACCTGACTCAGCATGCTAAAGCCAGCGGCAAGACGATCGAATATTTCGATGAGGAAACCAGGGAGCATTACATCCCGTTTGTCATCGAACCTTCCGCCGGTGTCGACCGCTGCTTTTTGGCTTTACTTTGCGATGCCTACCGGGAAGAACCGGATAAGGATGAGATCCGGGTGGTTCTCGGCTTGCATCCGGATATTGCTCCTATCAAGGCAGCCATCCTGCCGCTAAGTAAAAAGCCGAACCTGGCGGCACTATCCCGGCAGATATACAATGATGTCCGCCCGGCCTTCATGACGATGTACGATGAGACCCAGTCTATCGGCCGCCGCTACCGCCGGCAGGACGAGATTGGTACACCATTCTGCATCACGGTCGACTTCCAGTCACTGGAGGACAACCGGGTGACGGTCCGTGACCGCGACAGTATGAACCAGATACGGATCCCCATCGCGACCCTGAAGCAGACAATAACCGCTAAACTGGCCGGCGAGGACTTCCTGAAAGTACCCGAAGGCGGGGAAATGGTGCAGGGCGTGGGGAAGGGTTAGGAGATGGCACGGGGTATTCCAGAATACTTTTTCCTGGACAAGTATGGGATAGCACCCGATGACATTGTGTCCCTTTTTCTGCACTGTAAGCCGGAGAATATCCATGAACAGGTAATCGTCACGCCGCTCTGGAATGAAGGGTACTTTATAAGTCCTGCCGACAAGTTTGAGATGGTAGTTGACAGGTATTTATTTGAGATAACCTGCCACGGCGAGAAAATATCCTTGGTGCGGTCCGGCATGGGTGCACCGATAACCGGTGATGTTGTCCTTGCGCTAGGTTGTACACCGTGTAAACAACTCATCTTCACCGGATCGTTCGGTGGACTTACAGAACAGATATCGATCGGTGATATGGTGGTCGTGACCGAAGCGATAAGCGGTGACGGTTACTCAAATTACCTGCAACAGGGAGAGCTAACAGCATCTAACATGTTTAAACCAGCAAAACCAGATGCGGCATTGGCCGGGTTACTCGAACAAAAAGCAGTGAAATATAATGTACCGCAGCAAGTCTCTCTACACAAAGGAAGGATGTACTCAGCAGATTCGATAATATGTGAATACCATCACCTGGAGATGATGACCGATAAATATGATTGCCTGGGCATAGAAATGGAGACAGCGGCGGTATTTAACGCAGCTTCGTTGGTAGGGATCCAAGCGGCGGCGATACTGATGGCTTCCGATGTCATCCCGGTAAAGAAAACCCTCTTCGCCGGCCGCTCAAAAGAAGAAAGAGATCACTACTACCACAATCGAGAGTCTGTGCTTAGCAAAATTATTATGGAAACTCTTTGTGACGACCACTTAATACGCTCATCCGGGAACTAATAAGATTTGAAACAGATCAAAGTCATCAGTCTCGACTTATTCGGTACCCTGGTGGATGTCAGTAGCATCAAGTATACGATATGGCGTGAATTCCTAAGTGACAGGTTTACGGAAACACTGGCTGATACTTATTGGAACCGAGCGATCGAACTGGTATTCAAAAACTACGAGATACTCGCAATGAACACTGAACGATTCTTCCCGGCGAGGAGAAGCTTTGAGTTAGCATATGCCGAGTTATTTCAGGAGATTAATCTTGAGTATAGCCCCCATAAAGCTGCCCAAATGCTGGCCAAACACCATGCGTACAGCCAGTCGCATACCGATGTATTTTCGTTCCTTGAAGTATTGTCCCCGTACAAGGTTTGCCTTTCCAGCGATACGGATGATGATATGCTCGGGGCATTGACTGCTCTGTACCATTTCGACCATGTCTTTACCTCGGAGAAGCTGCGATGTTACAAAGCAAATACTGATGGCCGGTTTTTCAAAGTAGTGGCTGAACATTTCTGCGTAAAACCAGGGGAGATATTACATATAGGTGATGGTAGAATGGAGATGGTGAGTGCCCGGCAAGCCGGCTTGATAACCTGTTGGCTAAACAGGGAAGAAGCATGCTGGCACCATGAAATCAGGCCGCATTACGAGGTTGGATCGTTATTAGAAGTAATACCGATTGTGAAATGAGAGTCGTGAATGGCATCACAGCCGATAATTAAGGTGTTGACCGGGGCAGGGATGGGTTCGCGCCGCAAGGTGGCTGAAGTTATCAAACGGGGCGGGGTAACGGTCAATGGCCATGTCATCGAAAGCTTTACCGAGCCGGTAGACACGCAAAAAGATATCATTACCGTCGACGGTAAGCGGATATCCACGCAGGCCGAATCTGATCTCTATCTGCTGATGAATAAACCCCGCGGGGTAGTAGCGACGACGAGTGACGACCGCGGGGAGAAAACTGTCCTTGATCTTCTGCCGGAAAAATACCGGAACATCCGGCTGTATCCGGTGGGGCGGCTGGACAAAGATTCTACCGGGCTGGTGCTGCTGACGAATGACGGTGACCTGACCTACCGCCTGACACACCCCCGCTTTGAGCAGGAAAAAGAATACCTGGTACGTATCGCAGGAATACTGACTCCGGCAGACCGGTTGAAGCTGGAACAGGGCATCGACCTCGATGACGGCCGAACCGCCCCGGCGGTGATCACTAAAGCGGAATCCCCTTTTAGTTATTCGGTAATCATCCATGAAGGCCGTAAACACCAGGTCCGCCGCATGTTTGCCGCCCTGGGCTATACGGTACTTGCCCTGAAGCGGGTGCGGCTGGGTAAACTGAAACTGGGTACCCTGGCAGAAGGCGGCGTACGTCCCCTCACACCCGGGGAAATCCTGCTGCTAAAAAAGTAATCGTCAGATACGCAGTACCATGCGGGCGATGAAAAAGTATAGCAGCAGCCCCCCTACGTCCATAATGGTGGTGATGAAGGGGGCGGACACCAGGGCCGGGTCAAGTTTCATCCACCGGAACAAAAACGGCAGCGCGCCACCGGCAATCGTGCCCATGATCGAGACGCCAATTACGGTGGTACCCACAGCAGCGGCGACATGGGGGTCCCGCCCGAGTACCAGTGCCCAGGCTGAAATGGCTATGCCCAGGATGATACCCAGGATGATGCCGATGGAGGATTCCCGGGCAATAGTGCCGGCGGCACGCCGCGGGTTAACTTCACCGGTCGCCATGCCGCGGATAATGACTGTTGCTGATTGAGCACCAATGTTGCCGCCGGTACCGATAAGGAGGGGGATAAAGGCAGCCAGGATGACGATCTCACCGATCAATTTACTCTGTCCGGCGATGATCGCAGCGGTAGCCGTGTTTACCACGATCAACAATAACAGCCAGACCACGCGCTGCTTAACGACATTAAGGATCCTGGAAGTGAAATAACTCCTTTCCGTACCATGGACCGCGCCGAAGCGGTAGATGTCTTCGGTGGTTTCCTCTTCTACAACATCGGCGATATCATCCCAGGTTACAATACCAACCAAACGCCCCTCGGTATCAACCACCGGCACCGCCAACAGTTCGTTATCCAATAATATCCGGGATACGGCTTCCTGGTCGGTATCCGTGGACACATTCAAGGGGTTTGGCTTCATGATGTCCTCGATACGGGTGCCGGGATCAGCGACGACTAATTCTTTGAGGGAGACGGTGCCTTTCAGGCGGCGGCCGCCGTCAATGACATATAGTTCGTAAATGGTCTCTTTTTCCACGGCCAGCTTGCGGATACGTTCGAAAGCCCGGCCAACGGTCATCTCGCTGCGCAGGTCAACAAATTCAGGGGTCATCAACCGGCCAGCCGTACCCTCACTATAGCCCAATAAATCCAGGGTTACGCGGCGGTCTTCGGGGGGCAGCAGCTGGATCAAGCGGCGGGCAACGATCGCCGGGACCTCTTCCAGTAATTCAGCCCGGTCATCCGGCGGCATGGCTTCCAGCAGGGCACGAGCTGTGCTGTCGGTAAATGACTTGATAAAGACCTGCTGTTCGCGGGCGTCGAACCAGTCGAAGACCTCGACCGCCATATTCTTCGGCAGCAGGCGGAAACCCATCACGGCTTTATCCGGGGGCACTTCTTCCAGCAACAGGGCGACCTGAGCCGGATCCATGGCGATTAGTTCCTGCCGAAGCGCTTTAAATTCCTTATTATCGATCATGCGGATATAGGTATTGTTATCCATAGCTGCTTTCTCTAACGAAATTCCTCGTTCAGTTACGGCCGACCAATCATTATGTACCCGAATACTTATTTTTTCAACTGAAAAGCAGATTACCGGCAGGGTAGGTTATGAAAACAACCTGAAGCTAAATTACTGATTTTGTAGAAACAACCTCAGGCACGAATTGAAGCTAAAGACGAATATTCTGATTAACAACAGCCAAATCCCGATTATGCCGACTTGGACAAGCTATATCAGCCTGGGGGTTCGTCGCCGTAAAGCCGGGAAAAGAAGCGGTCGATGGGTTCGGGCGGGGAGTCGGGTTTAAGGCATGCTGAGCGTTGAATCATGCGGTTGGTTTGTGACAACCGGACCAGGAGACGGGCATAACGCAGGAAGTTCCGGTCGGTGAGAACCGGATGCTGCAGGTGATCGATCAGGATATTACGGATATACTTTATCTCCGGATCAAGATTCATGGGAGAACCGGCAACCTGGGACCGGGCAATCAACTCGATATTAAAAGCAGGCCGGGAATATTTTTTCTTGCGGTAAGCAGACTGTTTTGCATTGTTGTTACTGAGGCGATTCATATCTGGCATCTGGAACCTCCAAAAATCAAGCTAATTACGCTAAAAACAAACGTTTCGACCAGAAGTTCCATAATAATAGTACATGGGTTCTTGGTTTGTCAAGTGCCCGAATTGACTCATAATAAATGTTACCGATCAGAATTTCCCATATGCGAGCCAAGTGGGATCAATACTTATATAGAGGCGGCCCAGATTTTAAAAAATGCCGAAGCAAGGACAAGACAGTCAGGTCAACTATTGACTGTATCATTGCTGCTATTTGCCTTGAGAATGATCTGCTTGTCCTTCATAAAGATCGAGACTATGATGTCATTGGGGAATGCGCAGGATTAAAGGTAGTAAAAGTAGACGGCCGTTAAGAATCATGTTCCCGGAGCTCTAACTACTTCGAACAATATGGATTCCCGGTTGTCGATAGGTAGGCTGGAACTTACCGAATCAGGTTCGAACTCTGAACCATGATATATTAACAGCTAACTCAAACATCCTGGTTCTGCCTGCCGTCAAGTACCGCCCACCATCCCGACCGGTAGTCATGACTTCCATTCTATTTTTTCCATATCGTTCCATGAACACTCTGCCGCTTGAATTATGGATTTTTTGTCCTTCGGTGTAACATTTTCAAATAGCGTAATCATCAACTTCGTTTTTTCCTTTTTCCATTTACCAACAACCTTCCCTTTCAGAAGAATTGAAGGCATGACAATTCCGGCGAGGTTGAAAACACCGCGCAGATGCTCTGGGGGCAGATATATACTTTCAGATTTCTGATAACCGAGCATCAGTTGGTCAAATCCAGCGAGAAAAATACAATGAGGAATGTCAGGGTAATCGTTTTGTAATGCACCGAGATAATAATAGTCCTTGCCGTTTATCTGCACGTTGGAAAGAGGCAATTTCTTCATCAGCTTTTTGGTATATGTTTGTGTCCATCCGAAATAATACGCAATGTCTTTAACGGTGGCCGGAGCAAAATGCGTAAAGTATCGTCTGGCTTGTTCAATCAACGCTTGGTCTTGCTCCATAGGCGTATATGGAGGACAAATCATAAACTCTTTCTTTTCTTGAACTTTATAGCAAAGGAATCCTCTCTCGCACAAAGGGCGTAGAAGTCCACCCCACTGATTAAAGATAGAGCCAACTTCAATCTCCGTAATTCCTGCTGAGTAACATTCTTGCTTGAGGTCTTCTCTTGTGGTTACGCCATTCGATACTTTGTCTACAATAAATCTGGCAATATGTTCAAGCCTGTCCGGACTCATCCTGCATTCATTGCGTATCCAATCAACGAAGAAGTTTTTCAGATTCCAATTATGGCTCAGGTATGGATTGCCTTCGTCCTGATACTTGAATACCGGCAAATCTTCCTGGTTGAACACATGAACGGTGTTGCGAATTGTCCAGTTCTTGACAAGGCTTTTACCATAATTATCCTTTTCTATACTTTCATTACAACGGATTCTAAGTGAATGTTCAACATTTACCGTAAACTGAGCTTGAAGACCGTTTAAGTCACGGCAGACAGTATGCTTATCCGCCCTGTCAGTCAAATGCTGCCGGCATAATTGAATCTGTTTTAATTCATCAGATGTATATAGCATTGTATTTTTTCGACTCACCGTCTATGATTTTGCTTTTAGTGATAGCAGATATTCCATGGCCTTTTTATGATGGTCTAAGTTATCTATCCATTTTCTATACGGTTCGCAGGGAAATTCACCACAATCTCCGCAATGATTTATTCCTCTTTTCTCGCAACATGTGCGAATATGACAGTCTTTGGGGTAGTAAGCGGCTGGTTTCTCCACCCAACAGCCTTTACAAAACGGTGGCTTTTTTTGCACTGCTTTAGCACCTTCATTTTTTCCAATCCAACCTTGTGCCCTGTACCACTCAACCATAGATTCCGCTGCTTTTATATCGTGCTCTTTGTGGTAGGTTCCGCATTCATTACATTCAACTCCACAAGCGGCTAATTGAAGCTTTTTCATAAGCAAGACCTCTCTGTTTCCGGGATTTCCGTCTGACATTTGTACTTTTAATGTTTTTTCTGCCAGTATATTCCCCGTACGTTATTAGAAGTTCTTTTCTTCATTCGTGACAGCTTTGATTATCAACGTGTTTCGGAAATATGTCAAAATGAAGTATCTATCATGTTTTTTATTGATTCGTTAGTGACTCTATGATGAGGTAGAAAATAACATGAAAAACATAATCATTGCAGGCCCGGGAAGAGTCGGTAAAACAACATTAGCGAGAAAAATAAACGAAGAGCTAAATTACTTTGTTATCAGTCTCGATAAACTTATCGCCACGTTTCAAGGGGCGTATCCGCAATTGAATATTAAACTTGCCTGGAATAGAAGGAAGACCACAGATAATTTAGCACCGTTCCTTGGTCATTTTCTTGGTGCATTTTCTTCCAGTCAAGGCATTACATATGAGTTAAACCTGCGGGCGCACGCCGTAAATGGAAACAGGTTCGTGTTGGAAGGAGGGCATTTTAATTTTGAGAAGATATTACCTATTCTGAAAATGTATGGGATAGAAGAATTGAAAGAAAAATTTTCCCTTATAGGGTTGGTGCAAAACAAGAAAACGGCTGATGAATTTTTCAACGATTTCAGGAAATACGATACGGAAGACGATTGGACATATGGTTTTAGTGATGATGAATTAAGAGAATATGTTAGGCAAGATGCCATTCCCTCCAGTCGGTCTATGACTGATCATTTAGTGAAATACGGCTTTACGATTTATGATACGTCTATGGAACGGGAGCAGGTTTTTAATAAAATCATCGAAGATATCAGGTTGAAAATGGGGTAATGTAAAAAGGTTGCGTGTCAAGCCCGTAAAGTCAGAGAACACCCACTAGCTAGTATTATCTACAGATAAAGTCTATGATATCCGACTTTAACTATGTGAATCTGAGTTCAGGGACGGATCTATTATATACTAAAAAACCATATTAGCGGAGGATAAAAAATTATGATATACCTCGTCCGCCATGGTGAAACCGATTGGAACTTATTCAGGAAAGCCAACGGGGTAACAGATACTTATTTGAATAAGACAGGAATAGCGCAAGCAAAGTTGCAGGCCGAAAAATTGAAGAGTGTTAGTTTTAATGTGTGTTTTAGCAGTCCGCAAACACGAGCACGCCAGACCTGCGAAATTATCTACAAAGGGCCGATTATGTTTGATGACAGGCTCATCGAAATAAACTGCGGTGAGTTTGAGGGTACAGAGGAAACTGCGGAAGCGATGAAACTACTCTGGCAAGCAGTCATGAGTGGCGAAAAGGGCACGGAAAGCTTTAAGGATTTTATGAAACGGAGTTGTGATTTTTGCGATATGATTATGGAAAAACATAACGGAGAAAACGTTTTAATCGTTACTCACGCTGCAAACATACGTGTAATCGATTATTATTTTCAGGGCAAACCGGAGGGCTATGACTTTAACAGAAGAACCATCATCAAAAACGGCGGATTACTTACATTTGAAAATGCAAAAACCTGACATTACGTTCTGGTTTTTCATAATTTAAGGCCAAATTTGAAAGTCCGAGTTCTATCTAACGTCAAGTACTGCCCACCATTTCATCAATTAGCTTCAAAAATGATTGGCGTTCTTTATCCTGAGTAAAAATTGAGCCTGATGTTGGTTCGAGTCCCATATCGTTTCATCAGTTTAACAGGTATTCTAAAGGCCGGAATTATTATTCAGGTAATTGTTGCGCAAAATTAACGATAACTCGTCTGAATTGTTCGGGGCTCTCAAAATGAATCATGTGTCCTGAAGAAAGTCTTTTATATTGAGCCTGTGGCGCAAGCGAACGCAGCCGTCCGATATCCTTCTCATCCATCGAACCGACCAGACCATATTCCGGATGCCGAAACCAGTTGGCATGAATAACCAATAAAGGACATTTTACGCTGGCTAACGCTTCGGCATGATTGAAGCCCATACACGCCCGACCTTCGACGTAAGCCCGCGTAAAGTCTGGGTCGTACTCGGAAAGGCTTTTTATCATCATGCGCGTTTCCCTGGGTAAGAAAGCTAAATCCACCGGTTTACCCGGCCAGAGTCGTTGGTGTAAGCGTACTGTTACAGCCATGATGCCGGTAAGCCAGGTAGGGAACTGAATTACCTTTTGTTTACCTTCAACCGGTACTTCCATGCCCTTAAAAAAATCTGCCAGATTTCGTCCTTGTGGAGAGCCGATTGTTTCAGCATTACATTTAAATATCCGATAAACCCAGCAATCGTCACGCAGGCGCGGCCACTCGGAACTGAAAACCGGGGCATCCTCAAGAATGATTCCGGATACCATATCGGGAACGTTTGCCGCCAGCCATAACGCAATTATTCCCCCGGATGAGTTGCCGGAAATAATTGCCGGGCGTTTTATTACCTGCTGCAATAAGTCTTTAAAATCCCCTCCCATACCAGGGTAGTTATAATTTCCCGTTGTCCAACTGGATTTACCGTGACCGCGTACATCAACCGCAAAAACTTGAAATTCTTTTGATAAAGGCACTAATACTCTCTGGTAGCTTTCCAAAGAGAGCCCTTGTCCGGGAATCAGAACCAAGGGGCGGCCGTTATTCGGTCCGAAGAGATAATGCAGCTTCACTTCTCCATTATCTAAAATCGATTCTTTATAACCAATTTTTTTTATCGCTTTTTGCATATGATACCTCAAAAATCAATTTATAGCTGCTCTTATCTCTGCGTTCTGTGGAAATAAC